>Ga0209573_1000064_pt1 | contig 297327 bp, 238 predicted proteins | sample TNRBio252014_DNA_FD_185870 | JGI IMG/M metagenome (GOLD analysis project Ga0209573, IMG submission 185870) | Wastewater treatment Type I Accumulibacter community from EBPR Bioreactor in Madison, WI, USA - TNR Reactor_6/25/2014_ DNA (SPAdes)... | ecosystem: Engineered > Bioreactor > EBPR >... | reverse complement strand
CAGGAAACACAGCTACTTTTCATACGGGTATAATCATCGGAAGAGGAACTGACCAGTTTAATTCGATTACGGTGACACAGGCTGCTTATGACACGATTTTAAATCGTGTTCAACTTGGTACGACAGATGTTCCCCTCGGAATTGAAGAATTCACAGGTTCTGTTCCATCACATTTTTCCCTTTCCCAGAACTACCCCAACCCCTTCAACCCTGAAACTGTTATCCGTTTTGCTTTACCCGTTGCAGGATACACAAAGGGAGTTGTTTATGATGTTTTGGGCAAGGAAGTGACAACTCTGTTAAATGGTGACATGTCAGCCGGGAATCATGAAGTCAGGTTTAATGCAATTGATCTCTCATCCGGTGTGTATTTTTTCAGACTGGAATCAGGCAATTACTCCTCGGCTATCAAGATGGTGGTCGGAAAGTAAGTGCCTGAGTACTTTAGAATCTCCGTGTCCAAGGAAGCTGAATTTCAGAATTTCTGGAAATTAACTTGTTCTGAATAAATATTATACAAATTTATAAAGCTGCCCTTGGGCAGCTTTTATTTTAACCAAGAAGTTTTGAACAAGGGATAGATTTGATTACTTAATTACTGACAATTATTATGTGGAACAGCATATAGGAGGGGGCTTCGGTTATATTAAGTATTCTGTGTGGAACAGGTCGTAGCGAAGCATGTTAATAATGATACCTGCACTGAAGGAAGTTCACTTTGGTTTGTGAAACGAGATAAACGAGGCGGTGTTCCTGAGTTATTCTTCTTGACCAGATACCGGGCCCTAAATATTTCAGGGGTTCAGGTTTTCCGAGTCCTGAAAATGGATTTTTCATCACATTCTCGATCAACTCAAGTATCTTCAGGGCAACCCGTCGATCGGATTTCACCCATTCTGCAAGTTCTTCTTTGAAGCGGGGGTGAAAGGCACAATCCAACTGAGATTCACTCAAGTCCAACTTCCTTTTTAAGATCTTTTATGGATTGAACAGGGATTTTATCAGCCAGGGCATCACCGATGGTTTCCATTAATCGCTCTGCATTCCGGGGTGATCGTAAAAGATGAGCAGTCTCCAAAAGCGAATTTAATTCTGATTCGGATATAATAGCAACATTCTCGGCATTTCTCCGGTTGATGATCACTACCTCATTATTCTTCGAAACAGTATCAAGAATTGTTGCAAGATTTTCTCTCGCTTGGGTATAGGTATAAACAGATGACATAAAAAACTCTCAATTGTACAGAGTTAATGTACAACTAAATTTACATAATTCCAACATATAAAAGATCAAACTTTTTGATTGAAGTTGAACTGCATAAATTTTGCCTTAGCGGTTATTTCTTTGAGTCATCACAAAAATTAAACGATTTTTTAAGAAAATTGTTTTTTTATTCGAAATTATGTATATTTAAGGTAAATATTTTACCACGAAAAACAGGAAAATCTTATAGATTAAAATCACCTCTTTTTTGTAAAATTTATAGAATTGCCGATAGTGTACAATCGTTAATTTTCGCATTTGGGAAGTATTCGGTCAGAAGTTTTAGGTATTAGAACGGAAACTAACTTTATAGTCCTTACTAAAGGCAATTATTGCCAAAATGTATGAGTTATTGAGGTGGAATCCGTTTTTTAGTTTCAGAGATAAAACCCAAGTTGAAATTGTTTCATAAAGGGAAAAACAAAAACTAACACTAAAACAAGAGGACCAAATGAAAACACTAATTTGTTTTCTATTATTAGCTTGTTCAATTTCATTTGGACAATCGCAGGTGAATACTGATAGCTCACCCAATCCAATGGATTTTTATCCATATCATGTAGGTGATGTTTGGCAATATTTGAATATGCCGGGGTGGGAATATACAACATCAACAATTACCCGAATTGATACGGTTTCCGCCGGCATCCACCTGATTTATCGGGATGATAGTGATATACCATTTGCGAAAGTCGATTTAGATAACAGTATCGTTTACCGAAATGTCGGAGAGGATTTATGGATCACAAGTTACAAGTTAGCTGATCCTCTGAAATCATACTGGATAGTGGATTCTCTTAGAAATGATTGGACATACTTTTACAACGATGAACCTACTCAATTTTTGGGACAGGAAAGGGAAAGTAGACGGTATTTAACTTTCCATGATGTTCCATTTGGAGACACTTCCTCAATGTATGGCACGGTGACGCAATTAGTTGATGGTTTAGGGGAGGCTTTGATACAGTATGAAATTGGGGAAGTAAGGTTAACTGGTTGCATAATAAATGGCGTGCAATATGGGGTTATTCTAAGTGTTGACGATGGACAAAACACACTCCTTCCTGAGGATATAAAACTTCATGTATATCCAAATCCCTTCAACCCTGAAACTGTTATCCGTTTTTCTTTACCTGTTGCAGGATACACAAAGGGAGTTGTTTATGATGTTTTGGGTAAGGAAATGGCAACTTTGTTAAATGGTGATATGTCAGCCGGGAATCATGAAGTCAGGTTTAATGCAATTGATCTTTCGTCCGGTGTGTATTTTTTCAGACTCGAATCAGGCAATTTCTCCTCGGCTATCAAGATGGTGGTCGGAAAGTAAGTGCCCCTTGATTCGATCTGAAAACCGACAGGGATTTCAGTGAAAATTTTCTCTTCTGAAATTTCTTAAATGAAAAAAAGGCTGCCAGAAATTGGCAGCCTTTTAAAGTTATCGATAACAAGTGCCTTTCGATAAAAATTACTACTCAAACAGTATTATTTTTTTGACAAAAATATGTAGTCACTTTTTGCTATTAATTTTTCTTATATGCTGAAAAACAACCATCACTTAAATACGCTTTTAATGTGGATTAATTTTGGGATTTTAAAAAATATTCAGATTTTGTACTTTGAAATTAACAAACATTATTTAATTTATCACAGAGGTCGAAATGAGTTTAAATAATCCCACAGCCTATTGGGCTTTTAACTGCGAAAAAGATGATTTTTACCTGTTGTTGATTAGAGGTATCAGGTAATGAAGAAGCTTTTTTTATTTTTACTGTTTTTATCTCTAACCACATTGCCCCAAAGTTCGATCAATCAGCACTTCCTCCTTTTCAACGATGGCAATTCACAACTTCAGACGGATGAAGTGATCAAAGTTGTTCAGGACAATACCGGTACATACTGGTTTGCAGAGGGAGCGGATCTTGGAAATGATGCTATTTATAGCTACAGAAACGGAGTGTGGGTACGATACGATGCTTCAAACTCCCCCCTTGTGAATGTTAACATCTACGATATGATTGTTACACCTGATGATCGAATTGTTTTAGCTACGAATGCAGGACTTCTCATAAAAAACGGGCAGAATTGGAGTGTTATAAATACCTCCAACTCAAATCTTCCCGGCAATATGATTACGAAGGTAGAGATCGACAAATCAGGAAGATTTTGGCTTGGGGTGCTAAATACAGGGATAGCTGTTGGTTCCGGCAATCCCTTTACCATCTTTGATCAGTTTAATAATGGTTTCCCCGGAATTGGTGACATCAATTTTTTAGCTGTTGACGATTCCAACAATGTGTTTGCCGGAGTTGATTACTACGGATTGTATTATTATGACAAGACTCGCTGGAAAGTGATCATCCCTGGTGGAACCATCCCAAGTGACATGGTACATGTGACAGGTGGAATGTTGGATAATAGAAACACTCTTTGGGTCGCAATCAATAAAAACGGAAATAAAGGGACGGTTGCCTCGGTTAACGAGGGAGTTGTTACTTACTACGACAGTACCGTTACGGGAAAGAGTTTCAGATCAATGTATTTTTCAGTTGTGACTGATAACTATGACAATACTTATATTGGGACAGACAAGGGACTGCTATTCAGGATCAACGACCAGTGGAACTGGTTTGATACTTCATCAGTACCGGGACTACCAGCTAACGGTTTCTGGAGGGGAAGTGTTGACGACAAAAACAACATTATTTATTCACTAAGAGATATGAGTATCTCATCCGGTTACCGAGGGGTTGTGTTTTACAATAAAGATTCTGTGGTGGTTACCTCACTAAAAGGGGCACAAAATCCCGGAAATAATGGGTTCAATGTTTCACAAAACTACCCCAATCCATTTAACCCTGAAACGGTTATCCGTTTTGCTTTACCCGTTGCAGGATACACAAAGGGTGTTGTCTATGATGTTTTGGGCAAGGAAGTGACAACTCTGTTAAATGGTGACATGTCAGCCGGGAATCATGAAGTCAGGTTTAATGCAAACGGTATCTCGTCGGGTGTGTATTTTTTCAGAATCGAATCAGGCAATTTCTCCTCGGCTATCAAGATGGTGGTGGGAAAGTAAGCAACAGTTAATTTAGTTCCACCTTGCTGAAGGAATACGAAATACAGAATTTCTGAAAATTAGCTTGTCCTGAATAAATTCTATATTATTTCATAAAGCTGCCCTCTGGCAGCTTTTATTTTATTGTATATTCACTTTACGGAAAAACAATGAAATTTTTGATAGGGTCTATGAATATATCGCTACGAACATATCACTCCGACAAGTCGGAGTTTTATTGGAGGGGGAAGACAATTATTTGCTACGAACATGCCATTCGCCCAGGCGAATTCATCAATATCACACCTCACTCTAACGCTTAAAATCCCATCCGCGATAATCCGCCTCATCCGTATCATCCGCGTTCTAAAAAAAAACTGTGACTCTGTGACTCTGTGACTTAGTTAAAACAGTTTCGACATTTAGAAGTTTGGACGTGTAAATATTTGATATTGAGAAGGGATTAGTCATCGAGTAAGTTTGCAGTGTAAATTTTTGAGGGAGTTATGAACGAAGAGGAAATGAGATTATTCTTTAATGATCTGGTGAAAGCGGCGGCCCAACGACAGGCAGAAGAGATGATGGAGACTGCTTCACAGGTGTTTGACGGTGAAGATGCCGGAGAGGTTATCGCACAGTGGGATGAAGCAAATCCCGGATATTTTGAGGTGCTTGCCGATGATCCGGCTCTTTTTGCCCAACAGCTTAAAAAGTTTAAATCGGCAAAGGAAGTTGCAGGTGAACTTGACCGGTTAAAAAAGGAAGGGGGAGAGGAGATAATTAAGAGAGTAAAAGAGACTCTTAAAACGGTGGAGAGATTAAAAATTCCGATGGAAACGGGAAGCAGTTTCAGAAGAAAAGAAGGTAACAACAGCAGGTTGTTAAATAACATACTTAACACAATCAATAATCAGTGAGGGAAAAATGGCTTACGAGTCAATAAATTCAGGAGTGGTATCATCATCAAATATGAATTCGGCGAATTCTGTTCCTGATGTTGAAAAGATACTTTATCTGTTAAAACCATACCAGACACCGCTTCTTCAATATCTTTGGTTTTCCGGCAGGAAATCAAAAGAGGTGAGAAGTCCATTCGCAAAATTCAGTTGGTTCGAGAATGAGTTATATCCTCATCAAACCACAAACAAAGCTGCAATCACAGCTTCAGGTACACCGGCGTCACTTACCCTGACCACAAGTAACTGTAACTCGTTAACGATCTTTAATGTGGATGACATTGTCCTCATCGAGGAAACCGACCAGATGGCTTATGTCAGTTCGCGCACCACTTCACAGGTGGTCCTTTCCCACATCGACGGTGCCACAAATCTCACAAGCATCCAAAATGAGGGAATTTATCTCAAGATCATTGGAAGTCGCAATACGGAATACTCCGGTGTCAGAACCGCAATGAGTGTAAAAGAGATCGAAAAGTTCAACTACCTCAACATCTTTTCTGAATCGGTTGCAACCACGGGAAGACATCAGGCTGGTGAAACCTACACCGATGGCGTTGATCATGCTGCCCTCGTTGCAAAGAAGATTGAGGAAATGAAACTTCAAGCAGAAAGGTATTTCCTTTTCGCTCCTTCCCAGGGTTATGCCACTTCGGGTAACTATAGAACCACCTGGGGACATGGTTTTCTTGGACGAATTCAATCAAATGTAAATTCCTATTCTCCAACTCTGGACGAAGACACATTTGATGATCACCTGAAAGAAGTCTTCCAAAAAGGTTCCAACAGGAAAATTCACCTCTGTGGAAGTGGGCAGTTGATGGAGATCAACAAGTTCATCAAAACAAGATATGAGCTGAATCCAAATCCCACGGTTTCCGTATATGGAGTAAATGTCAGGGAATATCTCACTCCATTTGGAAGCATCGACCTTATTTGGAATCCAGTGATGGATGGCAAGTTCACCAATTATGGATTCACAATTGATGCCGACAAAGTGAGGCTCCGTCACATGGCAGAGGATAAAAAGGGAAGCAGGAAGTTTCGGATCGAAGAGGGTGTTGAGACTCCCGGAGTTGACGGAACAACCACAAAGATTCTTATGGACCTTGGAATTGAGATTCACAATGAAGAGTGCCACGGAATCTTAAAAATGGAAGGGTAGTGAGGGGTTCCCGGCTGCCGGGGCAACACAAAATGTCCAAAAGCAACCGGGATCTTTTATTACCGGTTTTCAAAAAATAGAAAGGATAACAATGAAATTTATAAGCAAATATCGTAGGTATTCAATCACAATCCACGGGAAGAAGTATGCTTTTGTTCCTGAGGAAGCAACAGGAACATTCACCACCAACAATGAAGAAGAGATTGGAGTGCTAACAACTAGTCCGGCATTTGGAAGGGATTTTTACAAGTCGGAGGAACCGATTGGTGAGGGAGCAGGGGAAGAGGCAAAACAAAAGGGGAAAAGAAAATGACAACAGAGGAGATGATCACCCGGATCAGATCGATTCTCGATGAGAGGGAAGCCGGATTCTGGAGTGATGCCGAGGTGTTAAATGCCCTCAACGATGCCCAGGATGAGGTGGTCAACTATTGTCTGTTTGTCTTTACATCAGGGGGAGTCGATAGCAGGCTCCCTCTCCTGTTGACACCATTACAACAGGAGGTGGTTTATGAGGCTGTCACAGGGTTATGGGTAACACTTCCTGAGGGGTTTATGTACCCTGTCTCGGTTAAGTGTGCCATATCGGATGGGGAGGAGGAGAAACCGTGTGTGTTTAAAAGTCCCGGTGCAAATCATTTTTATGAAGAGGATAATCACTGGCTCAAACCGGGGGAGAAAAATCTTTATTGTTATATAACGGGGGGTAAACTCAATTTTAGCACTACAATAAATAACGGAACAGTTAAGATGTTGTACCTGAAAAAAGCCGACCGTATAACAAACGAAAATGACTGTTTACTCCCCGATAATGCTTCAGGGGCGATCATTGCCGCAGCGGCTTCACAGCTTCTTGAAAAAGACAAACAATATGAAGAATCGGGAGCATTATATGCAATGTTCACCGCAAAAATTGAAAAACTGATATTACTTTAAAGGGAGGAATAAATGCCGGCAACATTAGCTGAGATGCGTGATCAGATTGTGATCGACGCGAGTATTCAAGGGAATCCACTGTTCCCCGTAAACAGATTAAATCGAATAATTAATCTTGCTCAACGCTCCATTCAAACCGAGTTGAACGGGCTTGGAATGAAAAAATGGGAGACAAAAACGGAATTGTCAGAAGGACTCAGAACTTCCACTTTTGTGGGTAAAAATGTAGTGGAGGTGGCGATTAATGATGCAAATTTTCCACAGATGCTCGAATCTCCGAGGTCAATTATCTTTATGGAATGTTCCGATGGAGTGGTGTTTGGACTTGCTTATGAAGTTGATCTTGAGCGGTTCAGGGAGCAGATTGAAAACACATACCTTTCGCCATCGGTGAGTGCACCCGTATTTATCCGACTTGCAAATAAGATATTGCTTGCGCCTGAAAGCATTAATTCACTTTCGGCTTATTATTATAAAGCTGTATCCGATCTTGTGAATGACAGTGATGAAACCACGATACCATTTGAATTTGAAGAGTATGTGATCAAAAAGTCGGTGGCGGAGATTGATGGAATTCTTGGCAATCTTGATGCTAAGCAACTCAAAACGAAACAGATTCAGATGGAGATTTCCACTGCTTATCAAAAATTTCTTGAGAAGCAGGTGGAGAGAGGCAGGGTTTCGAAAGAGACTACAAGGGGATTGCCTGAAAATCTAAAGTATAATTTGGGTTACTGATGACAAATGAGATAATACATTTCAGGAAAGTTTCAGGGGTTAATGAGACGACAGACCCTGTTTATCTCGAAAACGGTGAAGTTTGTGAGCTGATAAACTTTGTCCTGGATCAAACGGGAGCATTTGGAACACCGGTAAAAAGAGGAAGTTGGGGCACACTCGGTGCTCCGCTTCCATCCGGGAGCATTAAAGGGCTGTTGTCTGTAGTTTCTTCAAACGGGGATAATTACCTTGGTGCGATATCTGAGGGAAAATTGTGGCTCTCAAAAAGCGGAACCGGTGAATGGTTATTGGTTTATGAGGGGGATCTGTCAGTTGAAACCTCAGGCACTCTTTTCACAAATGGTGGAGCGATAATTCATTCGGGATATAATGCTGTTTTTCTGTCAGGGGATGAACTGGAAAACTCACAAACACTTTCCATCAAACCGCCTGTAATAAATGGCGTGGTTCCCGTTACAGCAGTTCATTCTTCCACGGGTGGAGAGATTGGAGCGGGGTGGTACAATTATGTGATAGTTTACGAAGCCGTTTCGGGAGATCATTCATCAACTTCTTTACCTTTCACGGCTTATAGAGATTTTACAACAGGTTCAACAGGATTTTCAGGGAGCACCAACAGTGTGGAAATCTCAAATATCCCCATTCCAATCGATAACAGAGTGGTGAAGAAAAAAATTTACCGGACAAGAGCAATTTTATCTTCTGATTTATCAAATTCTCCTTTCCTCTATTATGAACTTGCTATAATCGAACCGGAGACCACAACTTATACTGATACCACATCAGATGATAATTTATCCTCTTCTTCGATGGCTCTTTTTGTGGTGGATCATGCCGGACTGTGCTATTCATTCCATAAAGGGAGATTATTTTGTTGCAACCTCAAACTGCCTGTGATTAACTTTCTTTCACCTCCTTATTCCAATGATGGTTTGGAAAATAAAATGTTTTCAGGAACAGGGGTGATAACAGGAGGAGAAATTTCAAATGCTTCAAGTTATAAATATCGACTGGTTTATGTGGATGAAAACGGAGTTGAGAGTGATTTTATTGAGACACCGGAGATTATAACCCCCGGTGAGGAGTGGGAGACTCTGGCTTTGATCAATCTCGAATATATCCCTTTTCTTCCTTCGTCAGAGGCGAGAAGAGTAGTGGCAAAAAGACTCTACAGAACCAAAAAGGATGGCAACATTTTTTTTCAACACCCTGTGGTTTTGAGGCACAATCAGATTTCATTCACTGATACCATTGCGGATGCAGCGCTTGATTCAACCAAAATTCATTCCACATCGACGGTGATAAAAGAATACAGATCATCAATTCTTTTTTCCGAACCGGGGAAACCATTCACATTTCTTCCCGAGAGTATCATCTCACTGCTGCCTGAAGGTGGGGATGAAATAATGAATATTTTTGATGATGTTGATGGAGTGTTGATTTTTAAAAGGAGATCGATCCACAAACTTTTTACTTCCGGTGATCCTGTAACATGGCGGGTTGTGACCATTGCAGAGGGTATAGGTCAGGCGCTCACCAACGGAATAATAAAATCGGACAAGGGGGTACATTTTTATTCCGGCGGCAGTATATACATCTATAATGGCGGCACAATTTCCAATACAGGAAATCCCATCAGACAGACACTTGCAAAAGTTCAAAAGTTTTTCTCTGCCGTATGGTTTTCCCAAAAAGAATGGTGCTGTTTTCCTGTTGAATTGATCGGTGGATCAAGGTTTTTGTTAATACATGATTTGAAGGTCAATTGCTGGTATAAGTTTACTCATCCCGGTCTAAGTGGTGTTTCTATACTCAATGGAACAAATGAAAGTCTGATAAGTTTTGCCGGGGGACAAACAGTTGAATATGATGAAACAAATTTTGGACCTGATATTATTGGTGAACTTGACATTGAAGTTCAGGCATCACTCGAAACGGGAAGTTACTCCAATCCAACATTTTCCCTGCTCAGACTCAGAAAAATCTGGTTGTATCTGACAACCATTCAGGGAGAAGTTGAACTTTCAATTGTTACAGATGAAGGAGAGGCTTCAGCAGTTTTTACATTTGATGATGAGACTCAACGGATTAAGGTGCTCCCGACTTCAGGTATGGAAACTCCCGTTGACTTTTGCAGGAAGTTCGCTTTTAAAGTATCGGGAGCGGGGATTAAAAAACTGGTGGGAGTTAAACTTGAATTAAGGAGGGTGAGGGAGTGAATGGAATAGAAGAGATTCGCAACTATTTTGCACCGCTGATTTCTTCGGGGAGTTCTCTTCCGGAGACGGACAGACTTCCTGACGGGTCATTGTTTCTTTTGAATAAAAAGGGTTTAAGCTTCCTTTATCTTTATTTATCCGGAGAAAAGAGGCTTTGTTTAACAATTCCTGCGGTGGTCTCAAAACTTCCGCTTGACGAAGGATTACCTGAACTGACAAGGGTAATCAAGGATGAAGAAGGAATTTTGGAGGAATTTATCTTAATAAAAAACAAATGGAAGAAAATAGAATAGGAGGCAAGGATGCCAAATACATTATCAGGTGGAACATATAACAACATTATGGAAGAGCTTCTGCGTTCTGCGTTTGGAAGTTTAATGCCCGGAGTTAACATAAATGGAGACTTGGGAGCATTAACTGCCAACAGGAGCATCGCAGGTGACTACGCTTCAGGGGTTTCAGGATATAAAGAGCAACTTGAGGCAGACATAAAAAATGGAAGCAAGGTACTTAATGATCAAAGGGCAATGGGGATAAGGGAAATAGATAAATCCACAAGATCTGCCCTGGAAAACATTAAAAATTCTTTGGCGGCTTCCGGCCTTTCATATTCGGGTGCAGCGGCAAATACAGTAAACCGGCTCTATGAAAATGAGACAGATGCAAAAAACTCACTGCTTACCCAGATCGCTTCACTCGATGAAAAAAGCCGAAAAGAGACACTCGATACCCTTCTTGGACTTGAGGCGAACAGGGCTTCGCTTGGTGCATCTGACAGGGAGAGTGAACAACACCTCCTTTCACTTCTTTCCGGAATGAAACTTTCAGGTGACAGGAACAGAATGCTCCAGGATGAATTGAATTTAAAAAAGCTTGCTTATGACGAGAGCAAAACGGGAGTTGGAGGAGTTCTCGGTTCAATTCTTGGCAGTCTTTTGGGCATTACAACAGGGGGAATTGCACTCGGAGCAGGCGATGAATTAAACAATCTTATTTTTGGAAAATAAAAAAGGAGGGGGAAATGGAGACTTTATTTGGTCTGATGGGAGTGTGGTATCTCGCGCTCTTTGGGGCAATAACCAGTATAATAACTGAAGCAGTTTACTTGATTGTCAGGGGTTATATTAAAAAGAGATGGTTGTTGGTAACAACTGCCGGGGTGGTGACAATTCTTGGGAATGTTACAACAGGGAGGGTTGATACATCAATATTATCAGTTTTACTTGTCACTTCATTCAGCATCTTGTTTTATACCTACATCGGTGAATACACTGTTAAAAAGATTTTTGACTATATAAAAGGGGAGAGGAAAATTGACATTTAACGGTAGCAGTATGATTGTAGCCGCAGTTATTCTGATTGTTGTTGGATTGGTTGGTGGTTATCTTTTTTTTAGGGGAGGAGGGGACAACACAAAACAGGTTTATCTGCCGGGTGCGACAATCGTTCAAAAAGACACAATCTATTCAGAAAAAACTGTTTACCATGAAAAAATTATTCCGGTTTTTACCAGGGAGATTGTTGAATTGGAAAGAGCGGATTCTTCGAAATTGGCAGTTTTAGAGAAGGAGCATGATACCATTTATGTGGCTTCGATTGATACACTGTTTTATGATTCATTATTGCATCTGAATGTGAAATATAATTCACAATTACCACTCGATCCCAAAGCATATTTTTCAATAGAGGCAAAACTTAATGAGAGGACGATCGTTCAAAAAGAGACAATATTTGTGGAAAAGGATGTGGGGATTATAAACAGGTGGCTCCACTTTGGAATAGTGGCGGCAGCAGGATACGGATTAATTAATCAAAAAAGTGATATTTATATCGGATTGGGGGTAATGATAGGCTTATGAAAAGAAGGATAATACACCTGAAAGAGGGGGAATTTTTGAGAGAGGTTTTTCCCAAGATGCAGATTGTTCTTCACGGAACGGCTTCTTCATCGGGAAAATATATTGGTGACTGGTGGAATCTTCAAAAAGGAGCGATTGCCACTGCATTTGCAGTCGAAAAAAACGGTGAGTTGATAGAACTTTTCCCTGCTTGTTACTGGGCATACCACACCGGAAACGGATCAGCTTTTGACGCAAGGAACATCGGGATTGAGATAGTTAACGAGGGGTATCTTCGTGAGAACAGGGGGAAATTCACCTGGGACAATGGCTCTAATTGGGTTGAATATAAGGGGGAAGTATTCGATTACGGGAAAGAATGGAGGGGATTTCGGTATTTTGCATCCTTCACAATGGAGCAATATGAAACAACTGCAAAGTTATGTGCCGATCTCTGCGGATATTTTAACATCAAAAGTGAGGTGCTTGATGATTTTGAATTTTCCACTTCGTATCTTTCGTACAAGGGAATCGTAAAACATTGTAACCTCTACTCCGGTAAGTTGGATGTGACTCCCGCATTTGATCATAAAATTTTCAGCACACTTCTCAAGAAATATCTTTAATCATTGATTGACCTAAAATCAAAACTTGAATATCATTATAAACAGTTCGGGAGGGAGCGACTCTCTCCCGATCCTTTAGAAATTCCTCACCGGTTTGAAGATGCCCGGGATATCGAAATTGCTGCGTTTTTTGCAGCAAAATTTGCTTATGGAGCCGTTTCACAGATAATCAAAAATGTGAATGAACTGCTCTCCCGTCTTGATGATCAGCCTTTTCGGGTTTTGTCTCAATCAGATGACCTTGAGGAGAGGGTTACGGGTTTTTACTACCGCTTTTATTCAACTGAGGATGTTATTTCACTTTTATATGCAATCCGTTATTTCATCCATAAAAACGGAAGTCTGAAGGCTTTGTTCCTTGAGGGATTTAATATTAATAAATCACTCAGGGAGGGGATTCAACATTTTAGCAACAGTTTCCTTCTGTTTGCACAAAAAGAAGGCAGGCTAACAAGAGGATTTGCCCATTTTTTCCCATTACCCGATAAAGGAAGTGCATGTAAAAGAATGAATCTTTTTTTACGATGGATGGTGCGTGAGGATGAATTGGATTTTGGTTTATGGAAGGAGATAGGGACAGAGAATTTAATAATTCCTCTTGATCTTCACATTGCCAGGATCAGCAAGGAGATTGGACTTACCATCAGAAATGACTCTTCCTGGAAAACAGCAGCGGAGATTACATCCAAATTAAGAGATTTTGATCCCAAAGATCCTGTGAAGTACGATTTTGCTCTCTGCCACATCAGCATGAGGAAGATGGCGTTTTAGTTTATTTTATCTCTTCCAGTCCACTTATGAACCAGGTTCCATCAACGGGAGTGAGGAGGATTTTGAAATCTTTAAACACCAATTGTTTTTGAACTTTTTCAAGAGCCGAGACAGCTTTGGTTGCCTGGTTCATGTCCAATCCTTTGTCAGATTTCAAATAATTCCCGATTTTGTTGATATGTTGTCTATCGGGAACCGACACCAATACAGGAACCTTCGCCAAAGAATATTTTGCTCCGGCTCTGAAAGAGAAGAAAAATCTTTTATACTGATTAAAATTAAGAGGAAAATCGACTGAAAGTGAAGCAGACATTACATTTCCACTTCCATCAAGAACAGTGTGTACAAAAGGAATAATGTTACTGACCAGACCTCTTAATCCACTACTGTTTCCGTCAAGTCCGTATATAATTATGGATGTTCCGGTGTTAATAAGTGCAGTTAAGTCGTTATCATTCAGATTATACCGGCTGTAACCTCCGTCAGAGGCTTGAGCGTCATTCTTTTTTCTCAGTTTTACCGGTTTCAGAACAAGTTCGGTCATAGCGAAATCTATCTGCTTAACCCAAAGTTTTTTATTCTTCATTTTATCAATTAGAGTTCTTTTAAGGAGCTCGGCATCAATACGTTTTTTGAAGAAACCTGCTGTTACTTTGTACCTTGTTTTTTTTACTGAGGGTTCGAGGAAAAGTTTAAGGTCATACCCTTGCGATGCGAGATCCCTGGCTCTGTTTCTTGCATCTTGTTCAGTGGGGGATGAATATAATACAACAGTAAAAAGATTGCGGGTTTGTGCCCGTTGAACGGGTAATTCCGGAATTGATTTTGCGGAGGAATCCTTCACGGCGATTGGTGGAGGGTAAATATATGTCGTAGTATCGCCATTCTGTGCGAAAGTTGAATTCAAGATGATCGTTACAAAAAGAACGGTCAACTTAAAAGTTCTATTCATTCTCTGATACTCCGGTAAAAATTCTGCTTTGGCATCCTTCAAATCTGCATATTAACTTATTTTGCAAATTTTTGTGATGTCACAGCTAAATTTAAGCTTTTCTTTTGCTAAATTCAAAATTCTTTGATCACAAGTACTTATGAGTTTAAAATTTTTTCATAATTTAAAGCTCGAAAAGAGAAAACTTTAGATTGCGAGATATACAATAAAAGCACAAATGTCAGAAAAGCTAAACCGCTCAAGAATAGACATCCGGATTGAAACCGTTGCCATAAGTGATTCAGGTAAGGCGAGAGAGAGGAATGAGGATTCATTTGGTTACCTCTCGGGAGACTTTGGTTCTATCTTTGTTGTCTGTGATGGTATGGGAGGCTCCGCCGGAGGTGAACTTGCATCAAAAACTTCTGTTGATACCATCCTGGGACATTTCGACAGCGTTCCTGAATTTTATACCCCTTACAAGGAGCTACAATCTGCGTTTGCCAGAGCGAACGCCCGAATTAGACAAATTGCCACTGAGACATCCGGATTTGATGGCATGGGTTCCACGGCTGTTGCGGCACTTGTTATTGATGATCAACTTGTGGTGGCACATCTTGGTGACAGTAGAATATATCTATATCGAAACAAGCGTTTATATCAACTGACAAAAGATCATTCACTTGTGCAGACGATGGTTGAGAAAAAACAGATAAAAGCTTCAAAAGCAGCCCACCATGAACAAAAACATATCATTACCAAAGCCCTTGGTCCTCGCTCCTCGGCAACAGCAGAGGTATCGAACACTGTCCCTCTTTATAATGGTGATGTCCTTTTGTTGTGTACGGATGGACTTACAAATGAAGTGACAGAAAGAGAGATTAAAACCATCATCAAAAAAAACTCTTTAGAAAAAGCCGCTCAACTCCTTGTTGATGCTGCAAATGCCGCAGGTGGTCACGATAATATTACACTTCAATTAGTCTCGGTCTCAGGATGTAAAGACCTTCCTCTCGGCTACATCGACAAAAACCCCATACACAAAGAGCACAGTATGCAAAATTTGATGATCTGGGGGATGTATCTTCTTGTTGTAGTTTTAATAGCAATTCTGGGATATATTTCTTATAAATTACTTCTTTAATGCAGTAATCCAATAATCCAATAATCAAATAATCCAATAGTTTCCTGCCGTTTCATCTCCTCTGTGTTCTCTGTGAGCTCTGTGGTTTAATAAGATTGTTTTCCGATGGGTGATCCCCCTGCGTGTTTTAAGCCACAATGACAGATAATTATCTTTTTTTTGAAATTTGGGGTGATTAGATTTATAAATGGATTATTTTTTAATATGTAGTAAAAATTTGAGAATAAAATGAAAAAATTATCGTTATTATCCACCTTGTTGATGGTATTATTGCTCGCGGGATGTGGTAAGGATCCGGGGAAATACCTTTCTGAAGCACAAAAATTGATTGAAACAAAAAAATACAAAGATGCAATAAAAGTTTACGAAACGATGATTGCTGAGATGCCTGAGAGTGACAGTCTTGTGGTTGCATACTATAATCTGGGAAATCTTTACAGGATGCCTGAAGTTGCTGAAACTTCAAAAGAGAAGTTGAAAGCTGTTGAATATTACAGGATCGTGTTTGATAAATTCCCAAAATCGGAATATGCTCCCGTCTCGTTGTTTAATTCCGGTTTCATTTATGGGAATGAATTAAATGATGTAAAAAATGCCACCGAAAACTATAATCTCTTGATTAAAAATTTTCCTGATCATGAACTCACAGCAATTGCAAAACAGGATATGGAAATTCTTGGCAAAAGCCCTGAAGAGATATTGAATGAAAAGCTAAAAGAACAAGAGAAAAAACAGGGCGAAAAGCCTGCATCGAAAGAGTTTGTACACCCTTAGATGGCAATAAAAGGGAACGAGGATTACAGAAAATATCTTGATCCGTCAGTAGTTTCTAAACTCGCCTCTTTGGACATTAAAACCAGATTTGTGGTAGAGGGCTTCATGCTTGGTTTACACCGAAGCCCCTACCATGGATTCAGCATCGAATTTTCCCAACACCGCCCCTATATTCAAGGAGATTCCTTAAAGGATATCGACTGGAAGATTTACGGAAAAACCGACCGTTATTTCATAAAACAATATGAAGAAGAGACAAATTTAAGAGCCCATATTTTGCTTGATGTGAGTGGCTCGATGAATTTTGCTTCGGGTAATAATGTTTCCAAACTTGAGTATGGAAAGGTGCTTGCTTCGGTTATCGCTTTTATGTTGATAAAGCAGAATGATGCAGCGGGGTTATATCTTTATGGGGATAAAATCAACAAGGTTTTGCCTCCCAAGGCTTCAAGGATTTATCTTGATGAGATAATGAAGGCTCTTGCTGCCACCCCTGGCTCGGGTATCTCCGATACAGCAAATTCAGTGGCAGGGATAGCGGATAAAATCGCCCGAAGAGGGATGATTATAGTAATTTCCGACTTTTTTGAAGACCCCGATAAAATACTCGAATCCATTAGAAAATTAGCAATTACAAAAAGTCGCGTCGTTGTGTTTCAATTGATCGACCCGCTGGAAAGAAGTTTTGATTTTTCGAGAGATGCCATATTTAAGGATATGGAGACAGGTGCCGAGATGTCAACACAGCCACAGCAGATTGCCAAAGCGTATCGGGAGGCCTTTGAGGAATTCCTTTCTAAAATAAAATCCGGTTGTCTTAACAGCGGAATCGATTATAATCTTGTTAAAACTTCCCAGCCCTATGATGTGCCAATTTCCACATTTTTGAGGAATAAAGTATAAACCAAAAATTTAATGAATGTTGAGACAAAAAAAAATGTTATTTTAGTGTAAAATATTCACCCCTTTTTTTTGATAGGCATTCAATAGATGGGCAAGGTTCTTTCTGAGGATTATTTAGAAAATTCTCGCAACAATAAAATCAGTCTGGCTCTCTTTTTTGCATTGTACTTTGCCATGGTGGCAGGTGGCCAGTATTTCAGTTTTGAAACTGAAAAGATAGCTCCATTTTGGCCATCAAGTGGCGTATTGCTTGCCGCACTCTATTATTTTAAGAAGGGTGATCATCCGGCAGTTTATATTCTCGCAACTATTGCACATGTTGTACCCCATCTTTTTTTTGGTGTTCCGTTGCAGACAGCCGTACTGTATGCCTTCTCCAATATTTTTACTTCATTTCTTCAGTTTCTGTTTTTATCAAAATATTGTCCTACCCTCATTTATCTTGATAAACTTTCCGACATTCTGCTTTTTGTAGTAAGCAGTTTTATTAAAAGTGCTCTTGCCTCCATTATTGGTGCTGTAACAATATATCTTTTGCTCGACAAAGCCATCGACTCAGTCCAGGTCATGATATTATGGAGTCTTGCAAAATGGAGTGGTATTCTGCTTACAACTCCCGCAATTTTTACTCTTTTGAACCGCGGGATAAGAGTGAACATCGTTAATATTCCGACAGGTAAATTAGTTGAAGGATTTCTTGTGGCATTTTATCTTGTGGGTGTTACGATGACAGCCCAATTGCAGGAGAGTGAACAGAGAGAGTTCCTTTTTAAATATCTCAGTCTGCCGGCTCTTATTTGGTCACTTTTCCGGTTTAAAGTGCAGACGAATTTTTATCTCCTTTTTGGTTTGGCATTTTTGGTTAACGGGGTGTTGATTGAAAACCTCGGTATGTATGCTTTCAGAGAGGCTGAATATAAAACTGCAGTTATCGATTCAAATTTGTTTCTTTCGGTAATTGCCGCAATTTCGTTGTTTATTCTTGCCTCACTGAATCTTCAGGCTCGCACAGTACAAATTATGTCAGGTGATAAACTCAAACTTAAAAGTATGTTTGAGAATGCGCCTGTTCCTTATGCAATTCTTGACAAAGATGGTAAAATTATCGATTGTAATGATGAGTTTATTAATCTCTTTGGTGGTGACAAAACCTGGTATCAGGAGAAAAACATTACAGATTTTATGGATAATGACGGGAAGATGAATTTTGCTCTCTATTTTGAGCAGGAATCTGAATCCGAGTCAGAAATAAAGTTCATTAAAAATGATAAAGAGTTAATTCAAGTTCGGTTAAGAATTAAGAAGGGGATGCAGGGGCAAAACCACTATTGTTCATTTGAGAACATTACCGAAAAAAGGAAATTTGAAGCGGCAGCACGGGAAGCCCAGCAGCGTTATCGTTATCTTTTTGATCACTCCCCTGAGGGAATTCTTGTTATCGATCCAGTTTCCAGGAAAGTGTTGGAAAGTAATCTCGCTGCGGAAAAAATGTTGAACATAAAGCAGAAAAGCAACCAGGATTTAAATAAGATTATTAAAATTCCGAAGGATATCGAAAACCGGATGTATCATGTGGTTGAGCGCGGTGATGTTTTTTTGCACTCAACAGAGGCACTTGTAAACGGCGTTTCGCGACTTTTCTTCCAGATTTCTGTAAGTATGGTTTTGCTTGATACTAAAAGTTTCATAGTCTATATCTTCAGGGATATAACCGACCAGAAAAAAAGTGAACGGGTTAAAAGATTAAACAGGCTTCGTTTGGAGTCGATGCTACGGTTAAAAGAGAATATCTCAAGCAATAATCTTGAGCTGCTTGGTGAGATAACGGGCGAAACGCTTTTTGTTACCGAAGCAGAGGAAGCAGTTGCAATTTATTACGACGAAAAAGAGATACTGGTTACCCATCACAAAGATGAGGTTCTTCTTAGCAGTGCATTTAGTTATGATGAATTCAACTCAAATCATGTTAAAGCGGAGTGGGCAGAACTTTTTAGTGAAACAAAACCTTACAGATTGTCAAAAGAATTCAGGCGGGGTGGCAGGACAGTAACGGGCCACTTTTTGGGGTATCCCCTCATTAATCATGCACATCCTGCAATTGCTCTTGGCGTTTTGTCTTTCACCGATTATGAAGAAAGTGACCTCGTTCATTTTGCTTTATACGCAGAATCAATAAAGAACCTGCTCAGTAAAAATGTTGCAGAGATGGAAAATCAATATCTCCTCCTTGCGGTGCAGCAGAGTTCGGCCTCGATCGTAATAACCGATCTTGAGGGGAAAATCAGGTATGTTAATCCAAAATTTGAAGAAGTTTCGGGATACTCTCTTGAAGAACTAAGAAACCAGAATCCCAGGGTTTTAAAATCGGGAGAGACAACCAGTTACGAATATAAACAGATGTGGGAAACACTATCCGCAGGAGGAATGTGGAAGGGGATATTCCACAACAAAAAGAAAAATGGCGAGCTTTTTTGGGAATCTGCAACCATATCACCAATTAAAGATGTCCATGGCATAATTACCGGTTATCTTGGTGTAAAGGATGATATCACACTCGATAAGCAGATGCAAAATGACATAGTTCAGAGAGAAAAAAAGTTTTATACTTTGTGGGAGAACTCGATGGATGCCATGCGTCTTACCGATTCAAAAGGTGTGATCGTTATGATTAATGAAGCATACGCGAAGTTATTTGGCACACCCAAGGAGGCATTGCTCGGGAAGTTGTTTACAACATTTCTTAAGGAGGAGATGCACCAAGGGTCACTGTCAAGATATATGGAGAGATTTCGTTCGAGGCAGATACCTTTGTATAAAGAATCTTTGCTTCATCTGAAAAATGGCGAAACAGTCTGGGTGAACATTTTAAGTCGTTTTATGGAAAATAATGAAGGTGAACCGCTTGTTTTGAGTATTTTCCGCGACATCACAGAATTAAAAAGAAGAGAGGCTGAACTTAACGAGGCAAAAGAAAAAGCCGAAGCGATGAACCATCTAAAATCGACTTTCCTCGCTAATATGAGCCATGAGTTAAGAACACCATTAATCAATATAATGGGGTATGCAGAGATATTAATTGATGAAGCTGAGGATGAATCTTCACAGGAAATGCTTAATTCAATTCTCAGGGGAGGTGAGAGACTCAGGGATACGCTAAATTCCATTTTGGATCTTTCAAATCTTGAATCGAGCAAAACCGACATGCTTTTTGCCATTGGTGATCTAAATCAAATAGCCAATAAAGTTTACGATGAATATAAAGAGTCTGCTGAAGCAGTTGGATTGCAGCTTGATCTTGAATTGTGTAAAAACCCCGTTTCTGCTTTGATCGACGATAAACTCCTGTTGCAGGTAGTTAAAAATCTGGTTAACAATGCCATAAAATACACCGATCGTGGTTTTGTGAAAATAGTGACAGCTATTGACGGATCGGGCAAACAGAGGATGGCATCAATAAAAGTGATCGATTCCGGGATTGGCATTCCCGAGAACAAAATTGACCAGATTTTTGAACCCTTCAGGCAGGTGAGTGAAGGTGCAGGCAGGAAATATGAAGGTGCAGGTTTGGGTCTGACAATAGCCAGAAAATTTGTTGAACTGATGGCGGGAGAAATTTCAGTTGAGAGTAGAGAAGGAATCGGTTCCGTTTTTAGTCTCGATTTTATATACGATACAAAAGACCGCTTTGACGACGATGACTCTGAAGTTATTGGAAAACCTAAGATATTAATAGTTGAAGATGACCCCGTTGGTGCAAATTTAATGAAGATGTATCTGATAAGGAACTATTATGTAGTTATCTGCAATCAGGGTGAAGAGGCACTTGGCGTTTTGGAAGCGGAAAAATTTGATTTGATTATCATGGATATCAATCTTCCCGGCGGAATGAACGGGGTTGAGGTAACTCAAAAACTCAGGGAATATGAAGCTTACAAGAAAATTCCTGTTGTTGCAGTAACTGCCTACACTTTTCCCGGGGATGAACAACGGTTTATCGAGTCAGGATTTGATGGTTTTATTGTTAAACCATTCAAAAGGGAAGAGTTTGTGAATTCGATTTCACAACATTTAGTTCAACCGGTAGAATGAGGAGAATCGATTATAATTCTAAAAGTGGTTCCTTCTCCCGGGATTGAATTACTTACAAATATTTTACCCGAGTGATATTCTTCAATAATTCTTTTAGAGAGGCTTAAGCCCAAGCCCCATCCTCTCTTTTTAGTGCTATAACCCGGTCGAAATACATCTTTTCTTCTTTTAAGATCGATACCTTTCCCGTTATCTGTTACCTCTATTTCAATTTTTGATTTAACCTGAGCAATTTTTATTGATATTTTTCCTGCATCGTGGTCTATAGCGTCGAGAGCGTTTTTAACGAGATTTTCGATAACCCATCCGAAGAGTTCTCTGTTGATCATTCCCTCAGCGTTTAAATCACCCTCAAGGGTAAGTTCAACCTTTTTACCAAGGCGTGGCAATCTTCTCGTAAAATATTCGTAGATCTCCTGGAGGCTGTCGTAGAGGTTCTCTTTTTTAAGTTCTGCTTTCGACCCGATTTTCGAGAATCTGTTTGTGATTCTGCTAAGTTTTTGCACATCGTTATTAATTTCATCTGCAGTGTCCAACACTTTGTCGGGGTCGCTGTAATTTAATTTCAAAAGTTCGATCCATCCCATCAAACTCGTAAGTGGAGTTCCAAACTGGTGGGCTGTTTCTTTAGCCATTCCCACCCATATATTGCTTTGTTCACTCCTTTTTATTTGACTAAATCCGATATATGCAGTAAGCACAAAAAGGAAAGCAATCAGCATCTGAACATACGGAAAATATTTAAGTTGGGTTACCAGTGCAGACTCACCGAAGTGAATTTTATTGAGCACGAGAGTATCGTTCCCCATAATATGTTTCACGAGGATGGGTGAATTGATATCATCCATTCCTGCCAGTTTTTCAGCAAAATAGGTCTTTAATTTTTCATTTGAAGCTGTTGAATCAAATTTAACATTTCTAAAATTTGAGGCACCGGTGAAATCAACCTCGTCGTTTCCATCGGAGAGGATTACTTCAAAATCGATCGGTTGAATTATATTTTCAAGCAGAAAAGTAAGGTCGGTGTTATCTTGAGAATTTGCGATATACTCGAGAGTGTTTGCATACAGCTGAACGATCTGTCTTTCACGGGCTTGCAGCTTTTGGACAATCGTGTGGGTATAATACAAAGTGCCGCCGGCAATAAGTAGTGCAGCAAATATCAGTGCGATCTTGATATTTGCGGTTGCCGGTCCACCTGACATTTTCAATGGTTACTCCGATAAATTATGGAAATTCTGTAACCCAAACATAAGTGAAGCGGGGGTAGAAAGAAATGTAAAATTAATGCGACATTAATTCACAAAAAAAGTTTGTTCCCTGTTTGGTCCTACCGACACGATGGTTACATTCATTCCCGCTTTTTCGGAAATGAAACTGATATATTCTTTCGCTTTTTGCGGCAAATCATCATAGGATAGACACTTTGAGGTGTCGCACATCCATCCCTCAACTGTTTCATAAACGGGGATCAAATCGTTAAGAATATCGCAATCAACAGGGAAATTGTTGAGAAGTTTACCATTGTGCAAATAGCCTGTGCAAACTTTTATTTCGGGGAAAGAGTCAAGAACATCCATTTTGGTAAGAGCAACAGAAGTTGTGCCATTTATCATACATGAGTATCTTACGAGAAAAGCATCAAACCAGCCACATCTGCGGGGTCTTCCGGTTGTAGCTCCAAACTCAAAACCTTTTGCTCTTAGTTTCTCACCTGTTTCATCGAGAAGTTCAGTGGGGAAAGGTCCCTCGCCAACTCTTGTTGTGTAGGCTTTAATAATTGCCGTAACTTCAGTTATTTTGGTTGGGGGAATTCCGGTTCCCGTGCATGCACCACCCGAAGTGGGGTTTGATGAAGTAACATAGGGGTAAGTTCCATGGTCAACATCAAGCAAAGCACCCTGGGCTCCTTCAAGGAGAACTGATGTACCTTCTGCAATTGCTTTGTTCAGATATGAGGGAACATTCTTGATGTAGGGGTCGATCTCGCGATCAAAAGCCAAATAAGTGTCAACAATTTTATCAACATCAAGTTTTTCGCTTTTATAGAAGTCGGTTATGAGATTGTTTTTTTCAACAAGATTTTCACGGATTTTTTGTTCGAGTTTTACGGGATCAAGCAGATCGATAATTCTGATTCCCTTTCGGGCATATTTATCGATGTAGCAGGGTCCTATTCCTTTGCCGGTAGTGCCGATCTTCGTTTTTCCACTTTCGTTAAGTGAGTCGATGATCTTGTGATAAGGCATAATAAGATGAGCGTTTTGGCTGATAAAAAGCCTTCCCTCAACAGAGATACCATTCTCTTTGAGAAGTTTTATTTCATCGAGCAGAGCGGCAGGGTCGATAACCACACCATTTCCGATAACACATATTACATCATCTCTTAAAATTCCTGAAGGGATGAGGTGAAGTACATATTTTTTATCTTTAATCTGGATGGTATGTCCGGCGTTGGCACCACCTTGATAACGCACCACAATCCGGTGCGATTCGCTGAGGATGTCAACAATTTTTCCTTTGCCTTCATCGCCCCACTGCCCACCAACTATAACTGTTACGCTCATAAAACTCTTTTTTAAATTAAAAACTTGCCAGGGCTTCTTCAACAGAAGGATAACTTTCGAAAATTGTAACCAGCTTGGTAATAACGAGCAGGCTATGAATTTTCTCTTCCACATTGGCGAGTTTAAGTTTGCCGTTTTCTTTGTTAACTGTTGTTAAACCTGAAATAAGCATACCAAGACCCGATGAATTCATAAACTTTACTTCTCCGAGGTCAATAACAATATTTTTCTTTCCTTCTGATAGAAACTTCTTAATTGTGTCGCTATACTCATTTGCTTCCGGACCACCAAGGACGTTGCCTTTGAGTTCGATCACAATTGCTTCATATCGTTCAGTTACTTTCATCTTCATATAGAAACTCCTGTTTCTTTTTGTTGGATTTTTTTATTCTAAATAATTCTAAAATACATTTTTCAAGAGCTAAAATATAAAGAATAATTTTCAAAATTCTACGAAAAGTTTTTCATACTCCCTTTCATTTCATCACAAAAATTCCTATTTTGATAAATCAATAATCTATAATCATTTTTCATCAAATATCTGAAAGTACGATAATGAAAAGACTTATCCTTTTTGCCATTCTGATTCTCACCCTTTCCACTTCGATATCTGCCCAGTGGACATCCGACCCGACCGTGAATACAATGATAGTTGATACCACGGGTGAGCAAGACCTTCCAAAGTCGGTTTCATGCCCGGATGGAAGCACATATATTTCATGGTTTGATAGCAGAGGTGGAAGTTATGCTGTTTATATGCAGAGATTAAATGCAGATGGTGTAAAGCTTTGGGGTTCACAGGGTCTTTTAATTTCGAACAATCCTCAAAGTACATCATTGGTTGACTACAGTCTTACATGTGATGCTGCAAACAATGCGATAGTAGCTTTTACGGATATGCGTTCCGGTGATCTGGATGTGTTTGCCTATAAGATTTCGCCTTCAGGCGAATTTCTATGGGGGGCGAACGGTGTTACCCTTTCCTCGGGAACAGGATATGAGGCAAATCCAACAGTTGCCTCCACAACGGACGGGAATGTGGTTGTTGCATGGATTTACGCGGTTAATCCATACAAGATTTATTTACAAAAGATTGACCCGAGTGGTAACAAACTGTGGGGAGCCACTGCAATAAGTTATGGAACTCTTACGGAGGGATATAACAACCCGATAGTTGTTCCGTCCGACAATGGTTCGGTGATAGTTTCACACAAAGTTACCACGGGAAATTTTCCTGCACAAACAGTTAAACTTGCAGCTCAAAAATTTAATTCAGCGGGAGCTCCACAATGGGGTACGGGTGGAGTCTGGGTGCAAAATCTCGGGAAAGTTATGGCATTTACAGCACAATTTGCTGCTTCTGATGGAGCAAATGGTGTGGTTATTGCCTGGCACGACGACAGGAACTCGATAAATTTGCAAAGTTCGTGGGTTCAAAGGGTGAAATCAGACGGAACCCTGGCTTTTCCCGCAAATGGTGCTGAATGTGCCACAACGGGAAGTATCCACAAGTGGAACCCAAGAGCAGGGAAGCTTACTGATTCTGAGGAAGTGATGGTTTTTTGGAGATTCACCAATTCGGACCAAAATCAGGATGGACTTGCAGTTCAGAAATTTAATGCTTCAGGTGTAAGGCAATTCACCGATGATGGTATCATTCTCCGCCCGCTGTCGGGATCTGCAAATATTGTCGGTTATGATTTGGCAACTCTTTCGAACTCCTCATATATTGTTTATAATGTTGGAAATATCTCCGGTTTGGATAACACGATCCAGGGTTTGATGATCAACTCATCGGGTTCAAATGTGTGGGGAAGCACGGTAGCCCTTTCGTCACTTGTTTCGAACAAGGGAAGACTTCAGATAATAAGTGATATCTCTGGCGCCGGACTTGCATTCTGGACCGACGAAAGAGCCGGTGACGGAATATATGGACAAAAAATAAACACCAATGGAACTCTCGGAAATCCGATTGTTCCGGTTGAGTTGAATAATTTTGGTGCCTCAGTTGATGGAAATTCTGTTTTAATCGAATGGTCAACTGCAACTGAAACCAACAATGCAGGATTTTCAATCGAAAGAAAATCAGCTAACGGAACCTGGACAAGGTTGGGAGAAGTAGCCGGAGCAGGCACTTCAACAGCCGTAATTAATTATTCTTTCACCGATAAAAACCTTGGCTCCGGTAAATACAACTACAGATTGATCCAAACTGATCTTGATGGTACAACAAAAATTTACAATCTGTTAAATGAAGTGTTGATCGGAATTCCGGAGAAATTTGAGCTAAATCAAAACTTTCCAAATCCTTTTAATCCATCCACTGTAATCCGTTTTGCTTTGCCGGTCTCCGGGATGGTCTCTCTTAAAGTGTTCAATACAATGGGTGAGGAAGTCGTGACACTTGTCAACTCGGTTAAAGAGGCCGGGAGTCACTCGATAACATTTGATGCATCAAAATTGGCTTCAGGAATTTATTTCTATTCGCTAAAAACGGGGGATTTTTCATCCGTTAAAAAAATGAGCCTCATAAAGTAATTCAGATTACTTCACATCCGAATTAATAGTTCCGCTAAATTACTGCCCGGTTAACCGACCCGGGCAGTTTCTATTTAAACGCTCCATGACTCATTTTCTTGAAAAAATATATTTTTTTTCGAAATACGATACCTCTATATTTGTTTAATTAATAAGGAATTAGATATTGGATACGAATGATAACAAAAGTGTGCTGAAAGCTAAGCTTGATATTGTTCTATCAAGTGGATTGATCGAGAAGGTGAAGAACAAATCGATAAAAGAAAAACGATCAATTAGCGAGATAATCGAAGAGGCTTTAAAAAGGTATGTTGATGATTCTAATGATGATTCAAGAATAAGATTGGAGGCTTTTAAGCGATTTACCTCATCAAAAAAGACTCTTTCCCGTGAAGAAATAGATGAATTGTTGAATAAGGATTATTACGATCAATAAAATTGTCACAACCGATAAAGCTTTCATGGTTCTAACCGACTATGAAATATATTCACCTGCCGATTTATAATTACCTGATCATTTAAAACTCATATCTGCTGTTCCCTCCACAGAAGAGCTAACTCTTGCTCCTTTTCCTCGTAAAAAATAAGACTGAACTGATCTCAATTTTCTGGCATGGAAATTGTAGAATATAAGTATTATTTATTTGGGATGGTTCCTTCGTGAATGACCCTTGAAAATTTAAACAATCTATTGGTGCAGTCTGTAATTGCTCCTGAAAGGGCAAGTCTGTTTTTGCACCGGGCAAAAAAAAGTTTAATAGAATTTTATAAAAAAAGCAGAGATTACAAATATGAATGTTACAAGTTTAACCCTCTACATATCGCAGATTACATTTGGGATAATTTTTCTTTTTGCATTAACCAGTTTTATAATTTATAAGCTGCGAGGGAAAAATGGTGGAAATGCCGTGTTTCAGCCTGAAATTCAACACGAACAGCATAATTATCCTGTTACACATTTTGACAATCAAAAAACAAGTGCAAATGTGGTTTCATATTCAGTTGAATCCATGCCTCTATCTGAGACTATAATATCGACTGCCTCAATTTCCAGGAATTCATTCGCAGAAGTTAAAACCATATCAAAAACGATGAAAAATCGTTCAAGATTTACGGTTATGAACAGTACTGTTGAACGGACTGTTGAGAAACCACGGACTGAAAATAACTGGGCGTGAATACATTCAAGCCATTGTTTTGCAGTTTATTCTTTAGCGTTCCGGTTTTGAGTGTAACATTTTGAGATTATTTTAAGGTATAGAAAGCTAATGTCTCATATTGAGAATCGATAATATCAAAATTCCGGAACATACAAATTCATCAGTCATGATGTGAAGAAACCCACCATCCTTTAATTATACACTTCATAAATTATTTTATCCAATCAATCTACAATTGCATATTTTTGCTTTCTCGTTGAAAAACAAAGTTCAACCGTTTGTGGAACTTAAATCAAAAGGAGTCCGTCAAAAGCTATGAACGAAAAAGAAATTAATGATGGTATGCAGCAAGCACAAAACATCTTCAATCTGAAAGACGATTTTTCCCTTATTAAAGCATTTAATGAAGGAGAAGAAACGGCTTTTAATGACCTCGTAAACCGTCACAAAGAAAAGGTGAGAAATCTCATCTATCTAAATCTTGGCAGCACTTCGTCAATTGATGATATCAGTCAGGAAGTGTTCCTCGCGGTTTACAGGAAGCTTAAACAATTTCGATTTCAGTCACAGTTTACCACCTGGTTATATACAATTACGATTAATAAAATTCGTGATCATATAAGGAAGCAGAAAATAATGTCAGTTTTTTCGGCTTTCAGCAGTGATGACACTGAGAATATAGTTGAACCGGGCAGTTTTAAGGAAAACTTTGATGTAAATGAAATGGTAAGAGATGCAGTTGCGAAGCTTCCCCGGAAGTTAAAGGAACCATTGATACTCCGTGACTTTGAAGGCATGAGTTATCAAGAGATTTCTGATGCTACCGGGATTGAAACAGGTACCGTCAAATCAAGAATTTTTAGAGCCAGAGAATCGCTGAAGAAGATGCTTGAGCCCTGGCGCGAGGAGCTTTTATGAAAAAATTTGATAAAGATTTTGAGAATATTTCTGCAATGGCGGATGGAGAATTACGGGAGGATCAGGAAGCGATATATCGGGAAAAGATGCAAAACTCACCAGCTTTTAAAGAGAAATTTAATGAGTATAACAAGCTCAAAAAAACGGTGGAGAGTATTCCAAAACTTCCCGAAGACCAATATTTTGTCTCAAGGTTGAACGAATACATCAAAAAAGAGAATAAAAAGACAAGTGGATTAAGACCTTTTTACAAACCGGCTTTTGGACTTGTTGCCTTAACTGTTGTGTTGATGTCATTCTTTAAACTAAGTCCGGAATTTATGGATGATTTGTTTGAGACACAAAAAGGGAATATCATCGATTTTTATACAAAAAATCTTCGTCCTTATTTTCAAGAGGATGAACTCACCAAAGATGACATTTTTAATTTTGCTTTTAGCCAGGTTCTCCCGATTGACGGGTCAGGTCAAAATGTAATCAGTCTTGATGAATCGGGCAGTGGTGCTTCAATTGCAATCAGACAATCTGCACTTGGTGACAGCAAAATGAGCCTAAAAGATTTTACCGAAAAGCTTAATCTTGACAAAACACAACAACTTAAATTAAATAATGTGTTAAAAAAATATGAAGATAAAATTCGGGGCTCCATCCTCGTAAACGACAACAACACCGTTGCCGTAAATGCCAATCTTTGGAATTATAATATGGCTTTAAAAGCGGAGATACTTGCAATTGCTGCCGAAAATGAAACTTTTGCCAAGGTGATGCCTGCCGGTTTGATGGAATCGATGCCTGCATTTGCTTCGATCGATTTTGCTGATAATGAAGACTCATTTGTATGCATAAATCCTGATACTGTATTTGTTACTTCTATCAGAGTAAACACTCATGATCCGTCTTATAATATCCCGGTGGTGAATAAAGTTAATATCCTTAAAAACACACAGGTGAAACTTGCACCCAGCAAACAGAAGTATGGCGGATTCCACGGCAAACTTGGTGATTCTTCAAAGACCAAAAAATTCAGAGTTTTTGTAGATACTAATTTTATAAAGTTTGACATTCCTGATTTTGCATTTGAAACTAAAATGCCTACCTTGATGGAGCTTGAGAGAATTGATTCTTTGGTTGAATTAAGCATGAAAAATTTTAATTTTGAGATGCGAAATTTCCCCGATGGTAGAGGATTCAGTTTTGATATGAAATTTGATTCGCTTGGTTTACCGGGTCATGACAAGATGATCGAATTCAAATTTGACACCACTGACGGGTTCAACTTTGATATGAACTTCCCCGGCAAAGACAGTGGCAAGTTTAAAATAGTTGTGCCCAAAAACCCGGATGTTTATAAAAATTTTAAGGGACTTGAAGGTCTCGACTCTCTAATGATTTTTAAGTTCAACGGGAAAGACACAGTTTTTAACTTTAACATGCCATTTCAAAACTTCGATGGAGAATTTAAAGAATTCAACGAAGAGATGAAAAAGTTTCGTGAGGAGATGAAAAAATTCCGCGAGGATTTTAAACCAACCAAGCCGAAAAACAAAAAAGATAAAAAACCGGTGGTTATTTAGATTTAAAAGAGTATGAACGGGTGGGGCTGTTGGCAGGTACCCACCCTCTCTTAATAAAACATTTATCAGCCTGTAGAATCAGGAAAAGATTAACACTGTAACCCTCTTTTACCACCGCATTACATTAGCCCCCATCCCGCAATTTTTCCTTTTATCAATGATTATTTTGTTGAGATTTCCTTTTTTGGTATTTTATTCACCAAATACAGTAAAATTATTATAGAGCAAATTTGCAAATCTCCACATTTATTAAAAACCGGTATTTAGCGCTTGGCGTTGCCGGGTTTATTGCATTAAGCATACTTAGAACAATCTTCATTTCCGGCAACGATACGGGTTCAACTCTGATCCTCGAATCGTTTTCGGTTTTGATTCTTTTCCTGTTGGTTTCCGAATCGATAAAGGTTACATCAAGCGTTAAAATGTTGCCAACATGGCTGGTTACTTCGATGCTGGTATTAGTCTTTTCAGGAATATTCCTCAAGTTGCTTTTTAACTCAATTGAGAGCCTTTTCCCGGTTTCAAGCATTAGTTATGGAAAAACTGTAAGTCTTGAACTTCTTCCGCTTATCTTCGTTTTTAATGCTGCAACAATAATTTTATCTGTCGCATCATTGGTAATATTCAGGCACCTCTTTTTTCTGAAACAAAGCAAAAATCTGAACATCTATTTTAATGCAATGCTCATTTTTATAGCTTTGGCTTCATTTACTTCATTTATGGGGACGCAGGAATACGAATCGATGGAGTTCCTTTCAATCACTTTTTATGTGGTTGCAACAATCCTGATTTTTATGAACAGCTTAAAAATATCGTGGATTGCTTTTCTTAAAAAGAAACAAAAAAGGCAGCTCCTTCTTATTTCGGTTTTGTTGATCGGAATGCTCATTTTTTATCTGACAATGACCACGGGTGACTCAACCTACCATAATTTACTGAGTGGATTCTCACATTCATTTTACCGCTTTAATAATATTATGACCGTTTATGGAATAATCTATTTTAGCGTTTTATTTTTTACTACTTTGTTCCACCTTCCTACAGCGGAAGCATTTGACAGGCGGACAAAGGAGATTTCTTCTCTCCAATATTTCAGTAAACTGATTAATCAGGTTTTTGATCCAAAGGAGCTGTCGGATACCATTTCTGAGCTTGGTGCAGATGTCTCCGGAGCCGATGCATCGTGGCTGATACTTTTTAGCGGGACGAACAGGGTGGAGGGGATAAAAGGGACGGGCTTTGTAACTTCAGAGAAGATCACCAATTTTATTCGTAAGAAGCAGGATCTTACGACCGTTAAAAAAATTGTAATGGGTGATTTAAAAGAGTTTTACAGAAGCGAGATCACCGATGAACAGTATGCCATTGTTTATCTTGTTCCGATGGTATCTTATTCCAAGAGTCATGGTATTCTTGTTTTATTAAAAAAAGATGCCGTCGAGTATGACGATGAAGAAAAAAACATCATTCAGACATTTGCCGATTATGCCTCGGTAGCGATTGAGAACTCTTATTTGCTTAAGGAGTCAATAGAAAAAGAGCGCCTCGAGAAAGAATTTGATGTAGCCCGGGAGATGCAACAAAAGATTTTACCGGAAAAACTTCCTGTATTTGAAAACTATGAAGTGGCGGCGGTTTTTATTCCGGCATTTGAAGTAGGGGGCGATTACTACGATTTTTTTACTCTTCCGGATGGGATCACAGGCTTTGTAATTGCTGATGTATCGGGTAAAGGTATCTCCGCTGCTTTTGTGATGGCGGAATTAAAGGGAATACTGGAATCCTTCTCCACAGTTAAATGGAGTCCAAAGGAAATTTTGGTGGAAGCAAATTTCGTTCTAAAAAAAGTTCTCGACAGAAGGGTTTTTATTACCGCTGTTTTTGGTATTTTTAACCCTGTAACAGGTGAAATTACCATAGCACGGGCGGGGCACAGTCCGGTTCTTCACAAAACTGCTGATGGGATCATCGAGAGAGTGCCATCCGGTTTTGGACTTGGAATGAATTACACGGAACTATTCAGTGAAAAATTAGTAGAAGAGAAGTTCATACTTAATGAAGGTGAAAGTCTTGTTCTCTTCACTGATGGTGTGAACGAAATGAAAAACGAACTAATGAAAGATTTTGGAACAGAGAGGTTAAAATCAATTGTTTCAACTAATGAGGATATCGGGATGAACGAACTGGCACTAAAGATTATAAGTGATCTTACAGAGTTTGCCGGAACAAAACCTCAGCATGACGATATCACTTTAATGATTTTAAAAAGAAATAATCCGGAGAAAAATAATGGCAGAATTTAAGACAAGTTTACGAGAGAGCGAGGAGTTCAGCATTGTAGAATTAAGCGGCTACCTTGATGCGCATACAGCTCCCGACCTTGAGTCGGCTTTTACAGGCTTGATTGACCAAAACAAATACAAGGTTGTAGTAAACTTTAAAGATCTTGAATATATTTCATCAGCCGGTCTTGGCGTCTTTATGGCATACATTGAGACGATGAGAGAGAATAATGGTGACATAAAATTAGTGGAAATGAAACCTGCAGTTTACGGTATATTCGATCTGCTTGGTTTTCCATTGCTCTATGACATCCTGGATGATGAGAAGGATGCTTTGAACAAATTTAAACAACAAGGTGCTTAAACACAGTGAACAACAACAACTCTAACAACCTGGAATTAAGAGTTAAGAGCAGCACCGAAAATCTGTCGCTGATCAGAGAATTTGTGAGCTCATCAGCTCTAAGTTTTCTCATCAGGAAGGAAGTTATCGACAAGCTGATTCTTGCCGTTGATGAAGCAGCTTCAAACATAATCCGTCATGCTTACAAAAACAGTCCTGAAGGTGTAATAATTATCACTTTCATCTGTGATGACAAAGAATGCACAATTATACTTACCGACTATGGAACGGGATTCAACCCCACTCAAGTGAAATCTCCTGATATGGTATCTTACCTGAAGGAGAAAAAAAGAGGTGGACTGGGGATTCATTTGATGAAGATATTGATGGATGAGGTTGACTATCTTTCCGTCTCGGGTGAGTATAACAAACTTGTTTTGAAGAAAAAAATTGCTTAAAAATGGCTGATACAGAAACTCTTAAACTCCAAAGAAATTTATCTGCTCTTGTTGAGTTCAGCAGAATAGTGAACTCAAGCCTTGATCTGAATTTTACTCTGAACAATCTGTTATTCAGTTGTTTGGGAAAATTTCTTACGACGAAGGGCTTTGTGGTGATCGAGGAGCAGGGAGTTGCCTGCATCAAAACTGCAAAAGGAATACAGGCAGATGTGATTGCTGCTTTTAATTCTGCTACTCATTCCGCTTCTGACGAAGAATCACTCATGCAAGCTTTTACACTGCTGGGTGCATCAGTAGTTGAAAAAATCTCTTCATCAAGAAAAGATCTGGGTTATATAGCTCTTGGAGAAAAGATAACAAAACAGCCCTACTCACAGGATGAAAAAGACTTCTTAAGAACGATTCTTAATATTGCAGGCACTGCCATCGAGAATGCTCTGAATATTACTGAACTTAAACAGGTGAACCGTGATCTCGATTCCAGGATCAACAGACTCAGCTCACTTTTTGAACTCAGTAAAGAATTTGGACTTCTTACTGAGGAGAGCAGAATAAGCCGACTTCTTGCATACTCACTTCTCGGTCATTTTTTATCCTCCATCTATGCCATTATTATTTTTGAAGATAAAAAAGCCAAAATACTCGAGACTACAATCCACAAAGGAAAGTTAAAAGATATAGTTGACTGGTTGATGCTCAAAAACATCGATACCCACTATGCAGGAGAAGACCTCGAAGAACTTAACCATGATCTGGTTAATTTGAAGGTTGAGATTGTTGTACCAATGAAGATGCAAAACGAAACGAAGGGGCTTATCCTTCTTGGTAAAAGGGTGAACACACAATCTTATGGCAACAGTGACATCGAATTCATCTATTCAATAGGGAGTCTTGCAATAATTTCTCTTGAAAATAAACGACTTTTCAGAGAGGCACTCGAAAAACAGAAATTAGAAGAAGAGCTTGAACTGGCGAAAGACATCCAGCAGAATCTGCTTCCAAAAGAGATTCCGCAGATGCCATCATTCGAAATAGCAGCCACTTCAATATCCTCTAAACAAGTGGGTGGCGATTATTACGATATCATTAAAAAAGATGAAGAAAAATATTTTGTAGCTATTGGTGATGTTTCCGGGAAGGGTGTTCCGGCGGCACTTCTTATGGCAAACCTTCAGGCATTTTTGAAATCGATCTGCACGCAGAATGTTGCGATTGATGTTGCAACGGGTACAATAAATGATCTGGTTTCTGAAAACACATCAGATGGTAAGTTTATTACTTTCTTTTGGGGGATAATCGATAACGCGGCAAAAACTTTAAGTTATGTAAATGCAGGCCACAATCCACCCCTCCTTATCAGAAATGGAGAGATAATCTACCTTGACAAGGGAGGTATTATACTCGGTGTGATGAAAACTTTTATGCCTTATGTTTCTGAGACTGTACAGCTCGAAAGCGGAGATCTAATTGTTCTCTTCACTGATGGAGTTACCGAAGCCAAAAGCCCTGAGGATGAGGAATTCACCGATGAGAAGTTGGAAGCCGAAGTAAAAGATGTTGCAGGGCTCGATTCCGGTGAAATACTTGAAAAGATAAAACATTCGGTATATGACCATGCAAATGGTGCATTTCAATCGGATGATATAACTATAATCGTAATAAAGGTACTGTAAGAGTGGGTATTAACAGCATCTTCTTTGATCGAAAATTTATTATCAACAGTGTAACTCTGTTGATGGCACTTGTTGGATTATTAAGTATTTACCAACTGATTTTCATAAACACAACTTCTAATGATGAGTGTTTGTGGTTTGCCGGTAAAAATAGAGCCGGGCAGTGGGGGATTTACATTCAGGATATCAAGTCCGGCGGAGTTGTTGATCAAGCCGGCATCAAAAATGGTGATGCTCTCCTGAAGATCAATGGCGAACCGATAAGAGATACTTATACTGCGCAACAAATTCTGAATAAACTCGATTATGGTGAGTATGCACAATACACGATCAAACGGGATGGACAGATACTCATTAAAAATGTATTTGTCAAAAAACTGATTCATTACCCTAATCTTTATTTTGCGATATTTTATTTTGTTTGGCTCATGGTGGGATATTTGGTGATTATTTCAAACCCCTATGGCGTTTTGCAGACTCTGTTCTACCTGATTGGTGTGTTTGGAACCATCTATTCAACCAGAGGTGCATTTCTTGATAATTTAATGTTCCTTAACCCAAAGTTTGATGTCCCGACACTTTTCTATTATCCGATTTTATTAGCAAGCTGTTTTACTACGGGTACCTTTGTACATTTTTTTCTCCATTTCCCTCACAAGAGTAAGATTTTAAAATACAAGTATTCAACATATATTTTATACTTGTTCTTTACAATTCCCGGGATATGGGCTATTTACAGAACCAATGAAATGTTGAATGACCCTTCAACCATGGGGACGTTCCCTCATCCTGAGTTTTTAATCTCGTTCATAAATATTTTTGCACTCCTGCTTGGATTTGTATCTCTGGTGTGGAGTGTAATCAAGTATCGGAAAAAACAGGAGGGAATACCTCTTAGATGGCTGGCCGGAGTATATCTTTTGGGAATTGGCAGTGTTTTTGCTCTAATTTTCCTGCCTCCAAAAAATGCTTTGATATTCTATAACCACCCTGAGTTTTATATTGCTCTGTTAACTTTAACATTGATACCAATTGCCTTTGCAATTGCAATCTTTAAGTATCAATTGATGGATGTTAGCATTGTGGTTAAGAATACAATTCTTTATGGAAGTGTATCATTAAGTATAGCTGTTATCTATTTCCTTTCCATTTATGGTTTTGGTCAGGGGGTTGGTACAATCTTTGGTGAAGAATATAGAAACTTTGTTGCGGTTTTAAGTTTTGTGATTTTTGCTCTGGTGTTTCAAAAGACAAAAGATAAATTTCAGGATTTTATAACCAAACGGTTTTTCCCTGATCAATATTTTAATAATCAGATATTGTTGAATTATGGCGAAGAACTTGTAAATATTGTCGGATTGGAGAACATCCTCAAATCTGTTAAGGATATGTTCAGGGATCTTATTATAGTCAGAAAGATGTCAATTTATCTCGCTAACGGTGAAAGGTTCCATCTTGCCGAAGATTTTGGAAATGTCGAAATCCTTGATGCTCTCAACACCAACATAAAAGATTTTGAATTAAAATACAATGTTTATCTCGATGAGGGTAAAAAGAAGATAATTCATAAAGAATCTTTTGATGTTTTCGACAAGGAAGACAGGGTGTTTTTCAAAAAAGAGGGTTATAATCTGATTTTACCTCTAAAAGTAAACCGAAGATTAATTGGTTTTCTTGCTCTCGGCGAAAAATACAACGGAAATCCATATGCTGACCGTGACCTTGAGTCATTAAGTTCAGTTGCATCACAAATAGCAGTCTCGGTAGAAAATGCCCGACTCTACAAAGCTGAAACCAGAAAAGCACAGCTCGAAAGAGATATTGATCTTGCAAAGCAGATACAAGAGTCACTTCTTCCCGGTTCATTCCCAATCAGGGATAATATTGAAATTTTTGGGAAGATGATTCCGGCTTCACATATCGGTGGAGATTATTTTGATATTATTAAAGTATCAGAGTCAAGATTTTTTATTGTTATTGGTGATGTGAGCGGGAAAGGACTTCCGGCCTCACTTCATATGACCAGAGTTCAGGCAATGCTTCATATGCTTTGTTCACATGGAAGAACTCCCTCAGAAATTCTAAAAGAACTAAACCGGAAGATTTACGACTCACTTGGTAAAAACTGGTTTATTACGATGACACTTATCGGGCTTGATACCGAGTTAAACTGCCTGCGAGTGTGCAGGGCGGGTCATACGCCGGTTTTAATAGCAAGAGATGGCAAAGCGGATTTTCTGCAGCCCAAGGGGCTCGCTGTGGGTCTGGATAGAGGTGATCTCTTTGACTTGCATTTGGAAGAGGTTAGACTTGAACTTATTCCCGGAACTTCAATACTTCTTTTCTCTGATGGTATCACCGAGATGATGAATTCAAAAAATGAACTTTTTGGTGATGACCGGCTTAAAGAACTTTTTGCTGCAAACAACCATCTGACATCTGAAGAACAGTATAATGTGATTACTGAAAAGCTAATAGAATTTCGCGGTGATCGTGAACCTTATGACGACGAAACTGCACTGATTTTAAAGATAAAATAAGTTTTTACGAAGTAATATCCCGGAATTGACCAACATTATTTCATTTCAAGAACTTTAAGTTTTGCCTTGGCAATATTATAGCCGATATCGATTAATTCCGGTGCACGATTAAAATCGAAGAGTGAAAAACCTTCCGTTTTTGGTTCAATCAATATGTCAGGCTTCGCTATCTTCATTGTGAGATCACCTATATGATCCTGCACAATATCAAAAGACTGATACATTACCTCCCAAATTCTCATTTCTTGCGGTCGTTCTTCGGTTACACTACTAAAATAATCGACCGGATGTTTCAAGAAATATTGGATTTTCTCATTAATGGAGAGCCCGTTTAGGGCTGAATCTTCTGAAATTGCCGGTAATTCATAACTTGAGGGATTAGCAGAATAGTTGCGTCGCAAATTCACTGCAATAATTGTATCCATCTTTTTAGCTTTCACCAAATCGACGGGTGTGGGGTTCACGAGACCACCATCTACTAATTTACGGTTGGCAATGGATACAGGGGCAAATAGGACAGGAATTGAGATACTGGCTCTAACTGCAGTGAGCAGGCTGCCCTGATTAAGAATAACAGGTTCACCGGTTTTAATGTCACTTGCCACAGCTTCGAATGGAGTTTTCAGATTTTCGAAAGTTGTTGCCCCAAAAAAAGTTTTGAGAAATTCATTCAGGTATTTCGAATTGGCGATCGAGGATAAAGAGAGTGACGGTGAAAATATTTTAGCAACTAATTTCCAATCAGTTTGAAGTGCGATTTTTTCAATTTCAGCTATGGGTGTTCCTAATGCATAAGCCCCGCCAATAAATGCACCAATGCTGCTACCGGCAATATAATCGAGCTTGATTCCATATTCATCAATTGCCTTTAATACACCAATATGGACAAGCCCCCTGGCTGAACCACTACCGAGTGCCAGTCCAATTTTTTTGTTTTTTCTAAAATTAAAGAATTTCAATTGTGTATCTCAAAGTGTTTTATCTCATTTCTCATTAATTAATAGATTGAATGTTCTACCGAGATGAGCACTTTATCCACCCGCCTTCCATCCATATCCACCACTTCAAACCGAAAACTGTTGAAGACAAAGAACTCACCGGCAGTTGGAATATGTCCAAGTTTGGATGCAACAAATCCTCCAAGAGTAACAAATTCACTATCGCGGGTTGGAAGGTGAAGAGGGATTTGTTCGTTGAGAATATCGAGCAGAATGGTACCATCCACAAGCCAGGAGTTTTCATTGCGTAATGTGATTGTGGGAGAATCATCAATTTCATCTTTTTCCGGTAGATCACCAAGCAAATTTTCAATTATATCGTGAAGGGTAACTATTCCTTTAAAGGAACCTGATTCGTCAACAACAATTCCAAAATGGCGTTTCGAATTTCTAAAATTCTCAACCACTTTTGTCGAAACCAGCGTTTCAGGAATATAAACCGGTTGTATCACCAACTCATTTAAATCGAAAGCACCTGAAAGATTAAATCTTTTCAAAAATTCTTTCGCTTCTATTATCCCAACAAGATTGTCGATACTACCTCTATAAACCGGGAAAATCTTAAAATCGTAAGAAAAGATTATTTTTGAATTCACCTCAAATCCATCTTCGAGGTCAAGTGCTATCACATCCCGTTTAGGTGTCATGACAGAGCGGGCTGTGCGGTCTCCAAACCGGAATACACTGTTAAGCATCGCACTTTCATACCTGTCGAAGGTCCCAAATTGTGCCCCTTGCTTTATGAGCAGTTTTAATTCCTCTTCAGAGAGTGGTGATTCTTGTTTCTCCTTAATCCTTAAAATCTTTTGCAACACTTTAGTTGAGAATGTAAGAGTTTTTACTATTGGCATGGTTAAAAGCGCAAGAGTATGCATCACAGGGGCAACGATGACAGCAATGCCTTCAGGATCGTTAAATGCAATGGATTTTGGCAGGAGTTCACCAATTACAAGTGAAAGGTAGGTTATTAAGCCAACCACGATGATGTATGCTATCTCAACTGAATTATTCTCGAGTAAAGGAATTGCTGCAATAATTGGTGTTACATCTTCAACAATAGCAACACCCCCATATAATCCTGAAACAATGCCAACCATAGTAATCCCAATTTGGACACTTGAAAGAAAATTTTCTGGATGAGCGAGCAGATTTAAGGCGGTGCTTGCACCTTTAGATCCCTTCATCGCCAAATCTTCAAGTTTCGATTTTCTTGATGAGACAAGCGCAATTTCGGACATCGCAAAAAATCCGTTGAGGAGGATAAGAATGGATACTGTTATTATTTCTGTCATTTTTTTCTAAATAATGAATTGTAAATTTACGACACTCTATAAACAAATTGAAAACTTAAACGATTCAATTTGGTAAATTTGCATTACAACTTAATTTTAATTCGTGATTGCAGAAAAACTGTTAAAATGAATGATTTATTAATCGATACACGAGAGCAGAAGTTTTATATTGATGGATATTTTAAGTCAAATCTGGGAGATAGCCAATCATCTCGATAATTATCTCGCAATAATTACAACGGAATATGGTAATGTAACTTATCTGTTTTTGTTTGCACTGATATTGCTCGAAACCAACTTTGTTTTAACCCCCATTTTACCCGGCGTTACAGTCCTTTTTGCAGCGGGAACAATAGCAGCCACGGGTAAATTAGACCCCTACGCGTTATTTGGGATTCTTTCAGCAGCAGTGTTTATTGGTGACATGTTTAACTATTTAATCGGTCACAGGCTCGGCGACAGGGCTTATAAGATGGATAACAAGTTTATTCGACCATCTTATATAAAGTTTACAGAAGATTTTTTTAATAAACATGGAAGCACCACAATGTTTCTGGCGCGTTACTTTCCGATTGTCAGGACATTTGCTCCGTTTGTTGCCGGAATAGTCGGGATGAAGTTCTCCCGTTTTTTTATTTCAAGTTTTCTCTCTGCATTATTATACATCCTTTTGTATGTCGGGGCAGGCTACTTTTTTGGCCATATCCCGTTTGTAAAGGATAATCTTACTCTAACCCTTTTTATTGTGGCGTTTGCATCAGTTCTACCGGCGGGATATAAGGGGCTTCACAAGTATCTCAAACACAGACATCTTACAAAAAAAGGCTGATCCGTTTCCGAATCAGCCTTTTTCAAGTGAGAAAACCAACCTTTAGAAGTCGATATCAATTTTCTTCTTGTTTACATATTCGAGAACAAAAGCACTCGCAACGAAGATCGAGGAATAAGTTCCCACGATAATACCAAAGAATAGTGTAAATGCAAATGATCTGATGACTTCACCACCAAATATGAGCAGGATTACAACTGTAAGAAGGGTTGTACCTCCGGTAAGAATTGTTCTACTCATTGTTTTATTAACTGCCTCATTCATAAGTTCTTCGAGCGGGGCGTTTTTGTGGATTTTCATTGTTTCTCTAACTCTGTCGAACACGATAACTGTATCGTTGATCGAGTAACCGATAAGAGTAAGGAATGCTGCAATTATCGTCAGATCGATCTCGAGGTTTAAGCCCGGGATTAAATCATAGAAAAGTGAGAAGATTCCGAGAGTTAACAACACATCATGAAACAGAGCTGCAACCGCACCAAGAGCAAAGTAGAATTTGAATCGGAAAGCGAGGTAAGTCAAGATACCAACGAGGGAGAGAATAACAGCAATTATTGCATCTCTCTTAAGCTCGTCACCGATCTTTGGACCGATTCGGTCTTCTCTGAGCACTTTAAATGAGTTACCGGGAAGTTGTGATCTAAGATTTTCTTTGATCCAGTCAGACACACCAATTCTTACAACCACTTCAGAATTGTCAGCTTCAAGAGAAACTCTTGATGCCTGGAACCCATCCTGGAAAAGTTCTTTACTAACTTTGGTGGCAGAATCAGGACCTGCAAATTTGTAAACAACAGAGCCGGTAGCCGGGTTTTCGGTTCTGTCAATTTTTACTCCTTTGTAAACTTCGTTAATTCTTTTTTCAATGATTGAAAGAATTTGAGGTTTATTCGCCGCAGGAATTTCCTGTGCTTCGGTTCTGATAAGTGCACCGGTTTCAGCACCAAAAGTTTTAACTTCAACATTTCCGAGCCCGATATCAGAGAGATATCCACGAACTTTGGTAATATCGATAGCTTTCTCAAATTCAAGCACTACTTCGGTACCACCTTTAAAATCGATACCAAATTGAAGTCCACGGAACAGAATACTGATAAGTCCGAGGACAAATACAGTGGTGGATAACATATAGAAGAATTTTCTCTTACCGAGAAAATCAACATTTAGATTATGAAAAATTCGCATTGTTTTTGTTAGCTCCTTGAAAACCTTTTAGTTAACCTAATGAAACGGGATGACCCTTATCGGTGAAATATTCGAAGATTACCTTCGCAATTACCAGTGCTCCAAATAATGAGGTAATGATACCGATCATCAGGGTGAGCGCAAAACCTTGAATAGGACCTGTACCAAACTGATAGAGAATGATACTGGTAATAAGGGTTGTAATGTTTGAATCCCAAATAGCAGAACCGGCTTTGGCGAATCCACCTTCAACCGAGGCTTTCATTGTTTTACCAAGAGCCATTTCTTCTCTGATTCTCTCGTAGATCAATACATTTGAATCCACCGCCATACCGATTGTTAGCACGATACCTGCGATACCGGGCAATGTGAGGGTTGCACCAAATGCTGCAAGAGTACCAATAATCATTGTAATCACAAATATCAGGGCGAATGAAGCAATGCCACCTGCACCGCGGTAATATAAAATCATAAACATAGCCACGAGCAGGAAGCCGAACAAAACTGATTGTAACCCGGCTGTGATTGAATCTTCACCAAGGGATGGTCCTACTGTTCTTTCTTCAATGATCTCAACAGGAGCAGCAAAGGCACCTGCGTTTAAGATGTTGGCTAAAAGTTTTGCTTCGTTCAGATCTTTCATTCCATCAATCTGGCTTCTTCCACCTGTAATTTTGTTTCTGATCACAGGAGCGGAATAAACAACACCATCAAGAACAATTGCACATCTTTTATCGATGTTTGCTCCGGTGATTCTTGCCCACTCAACTGAACCTTCAGAATTCATTGTCATCGAAACAACTGCACCGGCTGCACCCTGTGGATCAGGGGTTCCCACTGCTTCAGTGATAACACCACCGGTGAGTTCAGGATTTTTTGTTACACAGAAAAGTGTAAAAATCTTTTCTCCGGTTTCGGTTAGGAATGAATGATTTGAGAAAAGGAATTCATCGTTATCAGCGAGGATTGCCTGAGAGATTGGTTGATTAAGCAATCTTTGCAATTTTTCTCTGTTTGAAGCAGGGACATAAATTTCGCCTGTTTGTTCACTTGGTGAAATAAGAGAGAGAATTGGATTTTCTCTTGCAAGTTGTTCAGGTGATTTCTGATTTGTATCAGTCTTCGCTGCCTGAGCTGTGTCATTCTTTTTGCCGGAATCAGCTTTTGCAACAGTTGTTGAGTCAGTTTTTTCATCTGCTTTGGCAGTTGCTGTTGAGTCGGTAGTTTTAGTGGTATCTGTTGCCGGTTTAACATCTTCCTCAATTTTACCGCCGGCAAGAGAATTGTTAATCTTTACAATAAGATTAATTGCATATTGTGGGTCTCTAACCAATTTAAACTCAAGCAAAGCTGTGCTCTGGATAAGCTGTCTGGCTTCTTCTTCATTGGCGATGCCCGGAAGTTCGACCACGATACGGTTGTTGCCCTGTTTTTGAATAACAGGTTCAGAAACACCGTATTGATCAATTCTGTTTCTCAGGATCTGTTCTGCTCTTGTAACCGCATCAACAGTCTGATCTTTTAAGTTGGAGATGATCTTTGCGTCATCTTCATCAACATTACCAAAATATCTGCTAATTCTAATATTAGCTTCGGTAAGTTTTTTAACCATAATATCAACCACAGGCTCATCATTGGCTTCTGCTTCTTTGGTTGCCTGGTCTAACATTTTTACGAACACGGGATCAGGGTCATTGGCGAGTTTCTGCAAGAGCTGTGCTGTATTCACCTCGAGAACAACACGCATTCCCCCCTGAAGATCGAGACCAAGTTTTAACCTTTTGGCTCTCGTTTTGGCATAACTCTCGTCCGCACTTTTTAAACTGTCTTCAAAATTTAGAAGCAGAATGTCGAGACTGTCCTTGCTCAAGTTGGGGTAACTCTTTTTCAAGAATTGCTCCTGTGAAGAAACTTTTTCCTTAATATCCGAGCTGTTCAGATAATCCTGGTATGTCGGATATAAGAAATATATCGACAATGCCAGAACTGCCACAGTGATCAGAATCCTGTATAGGTACTTTTCCATAAATTTAACTTAACTCAATTATTTAATATGTAAAAAAATTCAGACAAGCAATTTACCGCTAAGTCCTTAAAAAATCAACTAATTTGGGAGTGACCTTGATATATAAATTAAAAAAAATGAAATAAATGTTAATTTTGAGACAAATTTCAGAAAAATTGTGTTAATTATTTAAAATAATATGAGAAAAATTATGATCAACGAAGAGTTACTGTCAAAGTATTTCAGTCAGTCGGAGTCGGGTTCACTTCCTGAGCGGAGTGAAATTGACGAAAATTCCAAGTGGGATGTTACCCATATCTACTCTGATGACGCAACCTGGGAGAAAGAGTTTGCCCGGATTCAAGATTTCATCGAAGGGTATGACAGATTCCGGGGAAAGATTGCCAACGATGCTACCAGACTTTCTGAATGTGTAAAATTTGATGAAGAAGTTTCCATCTCGCTCGAGAAGTTATACCTTTATGTAATGCTCAACAGAGACAGTGACTTGAGAGTGAATAAATATCAAGGGATGAGTGACCGAATAAAAAATCTTCACAGCACCGCCGCATCAAAATCTTCTTTCATAATGCCGGAACTGATTATGACTCCCGAAGAGGTAATTCAGGAAGCTCTTAATTCGGGGTTAAAGGGGTATGAACATTTTTTCGATGATATAAAAAGAAGGAAGCAATTTACCCTCTCTGAAAAAGAGGAGATGATTATGGCTCTTTCATCCACCGTGACGGGGGGAGCTTATGAAGTGTTTTCAATTTTCTCCGATGCCGATATGAAGTTTCCACCGGTTCTTGATGAGGATGGAAACGAGACTGAAATGTCGCATGGAAGATTTTACGCTGCTCTCTATTCAAAGGATGGTGCTTTCAGGGAGAGAGCGTATAAATCGTTTTACGCTCCGTTTAAAAACTACGCGAATACTTTTTCGGCAATATTTCACAATAACCTAAAGGGAAAAATCTTTAATTCGAAGGTAAGGGGATTTGGAAGTTCACTTGAAGCAGCTCTCCACAGCAACAACATTCCGATCGAAGTTTATGATAACTTAATCGAAACTGTAAATAACAACCTCGATCCGATGCACAGATGGGCTGATATTAAAAGGAAACGACTGGGAAAAGATTTTATTCACCCCTACGATTCTTATGTCACCATTTTTGATAATGTTGAGGTTGGAAAATATTCATGGGACGAGGCAAAAAAACTTGTGATTGATTCACTTCAATTGATGGGGGATGAATATTTAAAGGCGCTTAACACTGCTTTCGACAATCGATGGATTGATGTACACGAAACGACCGGGAAAAGATCGGGGGCTTATTCATCCGGATGTACCTATGGAACTCATCCTTATGTACTTATGAATTTTACAGGGATGTTGAATGATGTGTTTACTCTCGCCCACGAGATGGGGCACAATATGCATTCATGGTTTACCGGTGAAAATCAACCGCCTGTTTATGCGGATTATTCAATTTTTCTTGCCGAAGTTGCATCAACCTTTAATGAGTCGTTACTGCTTGAACATCTTATTAATTTGAGTGAGAGCAAAGAAGAAAAACTGATGTTGATGGAGAAATATCTGAATAATGTTACTGCCACATTTTATCGTCAAACGATGTTCGCTGAATACGAGAAGTTTGTATATGAGACACTTGAGTCTGGTAAACCTCTCACTGCAACAGAACTTAAAGCAGCTTACAAGGATATATACTCAAAGTATTGGGGACCTGCCATGTTCATCGACGAAGAAGAGGAATATACATGGGCGAGAATTCCCCATTTTTATTACAACTTCTATGTTTATCAGTATGCAACAGGAATGGCGGCCTCTGAGGCTTTGGTTAATTGTGTAAAAAGCGAAGCACAACCGGCGGTTGATCGTTATCTTCAATTCCTTAAATCGGGCAAATCAAAATACTCAATAGAAATTTTGAAAAATGCAGGAGTTGATATGACAAAGCCTGACGCAATAACAGCGGTGATAAAAAAGATGGAGAGGGTGTTGAATGAAATGGAGAGTCTTCTTGATTAACGGAAGTTAAAATTACTCTTTCCCGGAATTGATCTGCCTCCCTGGGGGGAGTTGTTTTGTCCTGCAAAAAGAGTTTGATTTCTCATTGAAGCCTGTGAAGTGGTCGATTTATTCTGCGGTGAATAGTCGATATTTGCAGCACTATTTCCTCTGAAGGAGGCTTGCTGGGCATTTACGACTTGAAAAACATTTCTTTTTGGGATCGTTTTTTGAACCATGCTCATCGTGACACGACTCTGAGTTCTCGAACGGCGAGCTTCGTCATTTCTGCGAGTCGGGGGTGGGGGTGCTTTAATCTTTTCAGGATTCTCGATCGTTACTTTGGCTTCTACAGGTGCAGCAGTTTTTTCGCTCCCGGGATTTTTTTCTTTAGAGGGGATTCGTGCTTTTTTAACTTGAGGCTGGTTTGGATTTTTCTGCATAGCGAGTTGAGCAGCATATAGCTCCGGACCCGTTTTAGGGGGTTTTTTACCGGTGACCAAAGCCTTAAGTTTGGCAAAACCGAAAGACATAACGATAAAAACAGTGATTACAATCGTAAAGATTATAACCACTCCTTTTACAAGGGGAATTAAGCCGGTATCCATTTATGTGCTACAATGCTTTCTACAATCAACAGGTTTGTTATAAATTTCCAAAAATGAGCCGGATTAACCGGCACCTGCCACCTGCATTCTAAAATTGTTTTCAAAAGGGAAAAATCTCTGAATCAGAACAGATATTCAGAAATAAAATCAAATTCGAACTTAAATGTAATAAAAAAATCATTTTTAATGTAAACGATTTCATGTTAAAATTAAATTAATAAATTAAAGGTGGAAGAGAGTGATGAATAGTTTGCATTTTAAGCTAAATGGTGATAAATTAGAGGTTCTATTTGAAAAAATTTATATCCGGAGAAGTGATTAAATGACAAAAGCCGATATTGTTGATATTGTAGCCGAAGGAACCGGTTTAACAAAACTTGAAACTGAAGCTGTTGTGGAAGGTTTTTTCAAGAGTGTTATTGAAGCCCTGAGTAGTGGAAAAGGGATTGAAATAAGAGGTTTTGGCACTTTTAAAGTTAAAAGCAAAGCTGCCAGATATGCAAGAAATCCAAAAAATGGTGAAAAGGTATATGTACCTGAACATTTTGTTCCTGTTTTTAAGTTTTCAAAAGATTTCAAAAATCAGGTCGATAACAGCTTAAAAAAAGTCAGTAATTAAAAACAAATTGAAGAGATAAATGGCTGAACAAAATAAAATGATCAGTTGTCCGATATGTGGCGCCGAAAATTCTGCAACCGCAGCTTATTGTAGCGACTGTGGAGCTTTGCTCAACCCTGAAATGAAGAAAAAAGCCGGTAAACAAGCAAATGCAGGAACCGGAACGGGTAACAAACAAAGTAAAAGGGGTGTGAAATCGGGGAGTAATCCGGAAAAAACAGCTCTTGTAACACTAATCGTTTTTGTTGTTTTGGCACTTATAGCATTAATCTCCTCCGGAGTATTTGATTCGCCGTCTGAAATTGACGCTCATGCGGGGCATAACCACCCTCCGGGGCAACACGATGCTCCTCAAAACCAGTTGGGCAGTGGAACTCAGATAAATACCGATATTATGAACATGGAGAAGCAGCTATCAGAGAATCCCGACAATCTCGAACTGAAACTTCAGTTGGCACATGCCTATTTTGATGCCGGAAATTTTGAGAAAGCAATTCCTTTATATAAAGATTATCTTGTGAAAAAGCCGGGTGTTCCTGATGTGCTCGTCGATCTTGGTGTGTGCTTTTTCAACAAAAACGACCTTACTCAGGCCGAAGACTATTTTAAGCAGGCTCTAACTGCCGATCCCAAACATCAAATTGCACATTTGAATATGGGGGTGGTTAACCTGACAAATAACAAAATGGACATAGCCAATGATTGGCTGACAAAAGCCATTGCAATTGATCCAAATTCAAATGCAGCAAAACAAGCTCAGAATTTAATTGAAAAAAACAAAAAATAACCCAATGGAGGTTTAGATGCCCTGTGGAAAAAAACGCAAAAGACATAAAATGTCAACGCACAAGCGCAAAAAAAGATTGAGAAAAAACAGACATAAAAAAAGAGTAAGATAGTCCTCTCTTTTTCAATCTTATTGTAGAAGCCACCTTAGCTCAGCTGGTAGAGCAATTCATTCGTAATGAATAGGTCGCCGGTTCGATTCCGGCAGGTGGCTCCGTGTATTTTAAAATGCAGTAAATCAATAACGCATTAATGCAGTAATTTCTTGACAACGGGAGTTGCAATACAGTCGATAATTTCCGGGATGGATTGAGAAAAATCACATCCATCAGTTTCTTATATTTGCTCTCAAGAAACAAGAAGTTTTGATCTCACAATGAAAACACCCAAAAGTATCCCGTATGGATTAGCAGATTTTAGAAGCTTGATTCTCAACAACTTCTACTATGTTGACAGAACTTCGTTTATCAGGAAAATTGAAGAGAGCCACAACTACCTGTTTTTTCTTCGTCCCCGCCGATTTGGAAAATCCCTCACTATTTCTATGCTCGAATACTATTACGGTATTCAATATAAAGATGAATTTGATTCGATGTTTTCCGGTTTGTTCATCGGGAATCCTGAAAACACCACTAAGGGCAAAAACAACTATTTTGTTTTAAGATTTGATTTCACCGGGATTAATACTTCAAATATTGATGATGTCTTAAGTGAGTTTAATAAAAAAGTTCAAAACGCACTGAAGACATTTAACGACAATTATAAGCTGATTGATGAAGAAAAATATTCCCGGATAATGCAGAATATTTATCCTTCAGCCACTTTAAGTGAATATATAACAGAGGTACTCACAAAGCTTGATCATAAGATTATGGTTTTGATAGATGAGTATGATCATTTTACAAATGAAATTTTCTCCTTCCAAAACACCTCATTTGTCGAATTAGTGTCCCAAAATGGTTTTGTGAGGAAATTTTACGAGTCCATTAAATTTTTTGCCGGAACAGGAGTAATTGAGCGATTTTTTGCCACGGGAGTTACTCCGGTAACTCTGGATTCAATGACCAGTGGTTTTAATATTGGTACAAATATCTCACTCGAAGCTGAATTTAACGAAATGGCGGGTTTTACCAATGAAGAAGTTGAAAAGATGATATATGATCTTCTTCCGGGTATCCAAAAAATAGAAGCGGACAAAATTCTTACAGATGCCTCTTCATGGTATAATGGTAGTTTATTCTCAAAAAGAGCCGATACGAGGCTTTATAATCCTGCATTGTTGTTACGGTTCCTCTCAAAAATAGAGCCTGTCACTCTTCAATATCCGGATGATATGGTTGATAATAATATCCTGACAGATTTCTCGAAAATAACCAATTTGACAGAATTGGGTAAATTGGAGGATAATTTGTCAGTTATAGATACAATCATCAAGGAAGGCTCTTATCCTTCCGAACTTACAACCATTTTCACATTTGAACGCGATTTCACAGAACAAGACTTTGCGTCTCTTCTCTACTATAATGGTTTGTTAACTATAAAGGGTGTAAAAGATTTTGATCTTTATCTCCAAATTCCGAATTATGTGATTAAAGAGGTTTACTGGGAATTTTTTGCTTCTGTACTGCAAAAGGAAATTGAAATTGATATTAAAGTTAATGAGATAAGGCAGGCAATTAAAGCATTGGCTAATTTAAATGACCCTCTGCCACTCATGAAGATTGTTGAAACCGTTTTGATAACTTTATCAAATCGTGACTTTATTAATTTTGACGAAAAATATGTTAAGATGCTAATATTTGTTTATGCATCATTGGCGAAAAGATATAAAATAAAAAGTGAACCTGAAGTTAATCTTAATTACCCTGATCTAATGCTGCTCAATTCCCAGAGTTTCTTTCCGGAACATCAGCAACTTTTTGAGGTGAAATATATAAAAAGGGAGGCGGCTGATAGTCTCGAGAAAGTTAAATCTTCCGCAATTAGCCAGGTAAGACGATATATGGAACTGCCTGAGATAAAGGAAATTAAAAATCTTAAATTTTGGGTAATCATATTTACAGGAAACAAGTGTTCGGATTGTACTGAAGTGATCCGTTTATAATCACGAATCACTTACAGCAAAACAATTCCGGAAAATTATCTCTTAAGTTTTAATCTTAAACTGTTACTAACCACACTGACGCTGCTCATCGCCATGGCAGCACCTGCTATCATTGGATCGAGCAGAAAACCGTTAAATGGATATAGTATCCCCGCCGCAATTGGTATTCCGATAATATTGTAGATAAATGCCCAGAACAGATTTTGTTTTATGGTTAACACAGTATCATGTGAGAGTTTAATCGCTTTGGGGATTCTTGTCAAATCGGATGCGATCAAAGTCATCTTTGCAACATCCATTGCTATATCACTACCGGTACCCATTGCGATGCTTAAATCAGCTTGTGCAAGAGCATTGCTGTCGTTAATTCCATCTCCAACCATTGCTACTATTTTCCCTTCAGCTTGAAGTGATTTAACAAAATCAGCCTTTTCAGCGGGGAGAACATCAGCTTTGTAGTGGTGAATTCCGGCTTCCTCTGCAATCGATTTTGCAGTGGTTGAGTTGTCGCCTGTTAACATGTAAACTTCAATTCGCGATTCCTGAAGGGTTTTAACTGCCTCAATTGAAGATGGCTTAATTTTATCGGCAATTGCAATTGCCGCTAAAACCGATTGACTCGATGCAAAATAAATTACCGTGTTTGCATGTGCCTGCCAATCCGGAATTACTAATTGGATGTCTTCCGGAACCGGAATGTTGTTTTCCAACATCAATTTGAGATTTCCAACAAACCATTCCTCTCCATTAAAAACTGCTTTTACACCTCTTCCGGTCAGACTTTGGAACCCTGTTACATCGACATCATCAGAGGACTCAATATATGCTGCAACTGCATCTGCCAGAGGGTGCTCTGATTTTAATTCAATTGCCTTCAAGATACCTGAAGTGGATTGATTATTGTCATTCCAGATTGAATTAACCACTTCAGGTTTTCCCTCTGTAATTGTGCCTGTTTTGTCGAGAACAATAGCATTAACTTTTCGGGCAGTTTCAAGGCTTTCTGCATCCTTTATGAGAATACCCGATTCAGCACCTTTACCTATTCCAACCATTATTGCGGTTGGTGTAGCGAGTCCAAGTGCACACGGGCAGGCAATTACAAGAACAGTAACCATCGCCAGAAGTCCCTGTGTGAAACTGTTTTCACCTCCAAAAATAACCCACACAACAAGTGTTATCAGAGCAATAAGAATGACGACAGGAACAAAAATTGAAGCAATTTTATCAACAAGTTGTTGAACGGGGGCTTTGCTTCCCTGAGCATCCTGCACCATTTTAATGATACGCGCCAGAACAGTATCTGCTCCTACCTTTTCCGCGATAAAATTGAAACTTCCTTTTTGGTTTATAGTACCTGCAAAAACCTTTTCGCCGGCTGTTTTTTCTACAGGGATCGGTTCACCACTTATCATACTTTCGTCAACAAATGAGCCTCCTGAAGAGACAGTTCCGTCAACGGCTATTTTTTCACCCGGTTTTACAAGTATCTCATCACCAACTCTTACATCCGAGATTGGGAGTTCTCTCTGTTCATTGTTAAAAACTATTGTAACGGTTTTGGGTTGCAGACCAATCAGTTTTTTCAGAGCCGATGAGGTGTTGCCTTTGGCTTTATCTTCGAGCAGTTTTCCTAAAAGAATAAATGCGATTACAACAGCTGCGGCTTCAAAATAGACATGTCCGTGTAGCCCTCGATCGTGCCAATAATCCGGATAGAGGGTGTTAAAAACACTAAAGATATAAGCGGTTCCGGTGCTCAGAGCCACCAGAGTATCCATATTTGCGGTGCCATGGGATGTCTGCTTCCAGGCACCAACAAAAAAGCGGCTGCCAAAGTATAACACAACGGGGGTGGAAAAAGCCCACATGATATAGTTTGCATACGGGATGTTCATGAAGAACATCCCGATTATCACCACAGGGATGGAGAGAAGTATCGCACCAATTGTTTTATATTTCAGGCTTTTTGAAGCTTTTCGATTCAGGTCATCAACATCCTCATCGTCTCCATCAACAACGAGATCATAACCAAATTTCTGAACGGATTCTTTGAGTTTACCGGGTGAAATCTGTTTTTCATCATATTCCACCTGAACAGTGGCGTTTGCATAATTAACAATTGCTGTTGTTACGCCGGGTTGTTTTCCGAGAGTTTTTTGTACTCTTGCTGCACAAGATGCACAGGTCATGTTCAACACAGGATAAGTTTGCTTTGTCATTTCTTCTACCTTTTTGATTAATTTACAAAACAAACTTACGGATGACGATAAGCCGGGATGTTACATAATAACGGGAATGATTTACATAATAATGGAATTTAGACATTGTCGAGTGTTTTTCGGTGAGAGATACCCTGCAGTCTGAATTGAGTAGGTGTGAAGCCGGTGATTTTTTTGAATTGGCTCGAGAGATGAGCCACGCTGCTGTAACCTAATTGATCCGATATTTCACTCAGGCTCATTTCGTTATATACAAGGAGTTCTTTTACTTTTTCTATCTTTTGAAGGATCACAAATTGTTCAATGGTTATTCCTTCAGTTTCGGAGAAGAGTTTACTAAGAGTGGAATATTCCCTGTTTAATTCTGCGGAGAGTACCTCAGGAAAGTTGAATTTATCATCGACCCGATGATGGACATGTTCAATTACAATTGCTTTAATTCTCTCGATCTGTTGTTTCCTTTGATCATCGAGTAGCTCAAAACCTGCACTCAGCAGCTTGTCTCGTAATTCCAGGTTTTGTTCGGTGGTAAGTGGATTTTCCAACACCACTTCTCCAAGACTGATGAGAATGGGTGTCACACTCATCTCTTTAAAAATTGATTCAACTGCCAGGATGCATCTACGGCAAACCATGTTTTTTATCGTAAGTTTATTTGTACTCATTTTTAACCGGTCGTTATTACAAATGGAGAAGTTAACAACCCAATATCATAAAAAATTGGGTTAAAACAAAAAAGCAGGTGTTGAATTAATGAACCCTTTCCAATTAATAAGACATATTTTTACCGATATTGAGAAACCTGCCCGTTTTAAAATAACAGAAAATGGTATAGCGCATTGAATGGCAAGGGTATTGTTTGGCATTAAATATGCATGGCTAAAATAGTTAATTGTGGAAAAGGATTATGTCCGGCGTTATTTTTACTGTTCCTGACAGATGTAAACGGTGTTACTCTTGCATAAGAGAGTGCCCCGCTAAAGCTATTCGTGTTGTGAACGGTCAAGCACTTATAATTCAAGACCGTTGCATCTCATGCGGGAACTGCCTTGTTGTGTGCTCTCAGCATGCAAAATGCATCGTGAGTAATATTGAATATACCAGAAGTGAGATTCTTTCAGACATTGAGTGTGAGAGAATTGCAATGGTAGCGCCTTCATTTGCCGCTTCTTTTCCTGATTCATATGACAAAGTTCCTGCTGCACTTAAAAGGCTGGGATTTGATACTGTTGTAGAGACAGCCTTTGGAGCTGATCTGATAAGTGGTGAGTATGTCGATGCTGTTATGAATGCTGATGTTAGACCGGTGATAAGCACTGCTTGTCCGGCTGTATTTAACTACATTCAAAAGTATTACAACCATTTAGTGCCCAACCTTGCAAAGATCGTCTCTCCAATGATAGCTCTTGGCAGGTACTTAAAAAAGGAAAACGGGGAGAAAACAAAAATAGTTTTTGTTGGTCCATGTGTCGCCAAGAAGGATGAATTCACTGACGAACCCGTAGAGGGAATAATTGACTCGGTAATCACATTCAGTGAATTAAAAGAGATGTTTTTTGAAGATAACATTGTGTTATCAGAATTGGAGACCGTTCCATTTGATCCCCCAAGAGCATCTCTCGGAAAAGCATTCCCGTTGGCAGGGGGGCTGTTAAAATCAACCGACCTCCCCGGTGATGTATTGGATGATGAAATTGTGGTCGTTGAGGGGAGAGAAAAAGTTCTCGAGATAATCGGCGAGATATCGAACAAAAATATCAATGCCAGATTTGTTGATATTCTTTTTTGTGAGGGGTGTATTTCAGGTCCTGTTGTTGACAGTGAATTAAATTTTTATTCGAAAAGAGAAAAAGTTATAGAATTCATTAAAAAAGACCTCAAACAGGTTGATAAAAAAGTGTGGAAAAGTAATATTTTCAACAGCAGGGATATGGATTTTAGCAGGACATTTATTAAAACCAGTCAAAAGAAGCCTACACCGGAAGAGGCGGTTATAACTGAGATTCTTGGCACTTTTGGCATCCACAACAAAAACGATGAGTTGAATTGTGGTGCATGTGGTTATTCAACTTGCAGGGAATTTGCGATTGCTATTGCGAAGGGACTGAGTGAAAAAGAGATGTGTTTACCCCATCTTCTTGATGAGATTCGAGAGGCATACGACAATCTGCATGAGACTGAAGCTGCGCTCCACTCTGCCGAGAAACTTGCCTCAATAGGGCAACTGGCGGCAGGGGTGGCTCATGAAATAAATAATCCGCTTGGCACTATTATGGTGTATGCCGGATTATTAAAAAAATTGTGCGACAAACACAAAATTGAAGCAGATATCGGCGGTGATCTCGAGATGATTATGGGAGAAGCCAACAGATGTAAAAATATTGTTGCAAATCTGCTTAATTTTGCAAGGCAGGGAAAATTAAATGTTTCCACCTTCGATATAATTGCGGAGGTGAAGGCTATTATGAAAAAACTTTCGGTTACGGGCAAACTCGATGGGATCTCCGTTGAGATTGATCTGCCCGAAACCGCAGTTGTAATTCAGGGTGACAGAGACCAGATTGAACAGGTGATCGCTAATCTTGTCCTCAATGCAGTGGATGCAATGGCTGACAAACAAACCAGGAAGATTCGAATAAGACACGAAGACCTGGGCGAGAACCTCAAAATCTACTTCGCGGATTCGGGAGGTGGAATAAAGAAGGAACACTTTAGCAAGTTGTTCACACCTTTCTTCACTACAAAAGAAGCAGGCAAAGGAACAGGTTTAGGATTGGCAATCGCTTATGGCATTATGAAAATGCATAAAGGTGATATCAATTTTAAGAGTGAAGAAGGAAAAGGAACCGAGTTCTTTATTAATCTTCCGAAGAAACAGTTCTTAAACATATAGAGGTATAAAATGAACTACGAAAAAAAAATATTATTGGTTGATGACGATATTGATATCCTGGAACAAAATAAGATACTTTTTGAAGCAGAAGGTTACACTGTTGAAACAGCTGAAACCAGCAATGATGGCTACGAAAAATTTCTGACATTTAAACCGGCTTGTGCCGTTATCGATCTTATGATGGAAGAATATGACTCAGGATTTGTTCTGGCTCATAAATTAAAAAGGCATCCGCTTGGAAAAAAAATGCCGGTGTATATCGTAACCGCAGTCGCTAATCAGACGGGGTTGCAGTTCGAGTCGATGACTCCTGAAGAACAGGAATGGATCAATGCTGATGATATTCTGAACAAACCTGTTGAAATAGAAGAAATTCTTAGCAGAATATCAGACTTTTACGAAAATCAATCCGGTTAATAATGGAGCTCGAAAAGGGTGGAAGATTCTGATCATCCTGCCAGGATCCTTTTAGTAGATGATGAAGATTATCTAAGAAACGGTGTAAAAAGAATCCTTCAAATTGAGGGATTCGAAGTTGAAACCGCCGAAAATGGTGCCGAAGGTATTAAAAAAGGTACCGAATTCGATTTTGATGTCGCGCTTCTCGATTTGAAGATGCCCGACATCAGCGGGATAGAAGTGCTCCGAATGATAAGGCAGGCGAGACCAAATACCATCTGTTTTATGGCGACTGCTTATGCCAGTTATGAAACTGCGGTGGAAGCTACAAAATTGGGTGCAGAAGGTTATATACTGAAGCCTTTCACCCCCGACGAACTTATCCACAACATTGAAAAAGGTTTACAAAAACGCCGGCTGATCCTTGAAGCGGAAAGGCTAAAGGCTGATCGTGAGGCCCGTCTGCTTGAACTTGCCTTTGAACGAAGCAGGCTTAACACGATAATAAATCTTTTGGCAGATGGTGTTCTGGTGATAAACCAGTTTGGTGAAATGGTTTATTACAACCCCGCTGCATTGAGGTATCTTGATCTTGATGTAATACTCCTCGCAGAGGAGATACTTGAGATACTTCCTCCTGAAGTAAAGGAAATTGCCCAAAGAATGATTTCAAAAGAAAAATTTGAAGTTATGGGCGAATCTGTGCAATTTAAACTCTCTTCAAATCCTGATATGTTTGTTGAAGTCACATGTTCACCAATCCCGGATCATGACAGGAAGAAGATAGCAGGCATTGTAATCGTTGCCAAAAACATCACACAATTTAAAGAAATCGAGCAACTCAAATCGCAGTTTGTATCGATGGTCTCCCACGAATTAAAAGCTCCTGTTGCAGCAACAATCGGTTTTTTGGATATTCTCCTTAACCCAAAAATGAAATTAACCGACGATCAAAGATCCGATTTCTTAAATCGGAGTACTGCACGACTGAGAAGCCTTCTTACCATGGTTAACGACCTTCTCGACATTTCCAGAATAGAATTGAACACTGTCAAAAGAGAGATAGTGAAGATCGATCTTGCTTCGCTTGTGCAGGAGACGGTGGAAATGATGCAATTTGAGGCGGCGAAAAAGAATATTACAATAAAGTTCTCAGCAGGAGAAATACCGTTTACCATTGAAGCTGACAGGCTTGAGATTGAAAGAGTAATAACCAACCTGATGAGCAATGCGGTAAAATATAATAAAACGGATGGCGAGGTTTTGGTTTCGCTCAAGAAGAAGGGAGCTTATATTATCCTTGAAATTAAGGATACGGGAATTGGCTTAAAACCTGAAGAAAAAAACCGGCTTTTCTCCGAGTTTTTCAGGGCTAAAAATGAATTTACAAAAAGTATTCACGGCACAGGGCTTGGGTTGTCGATTGTTAAAAAGACCATCGACTACTATTCCGGAAAAATTGAATCTGAAAGTGAATACGGGAAGGGAACCACATTTAGAGTGTTCCTTCCTGAAAAGATTTTGAATAAATAATCGTTCTTTGAAACCGGGCGTGCTTAAAGAAGCACTGACAACATAACAGCGGAACTAATACACTAAAATAGCAGAGAGTTCCAGCGGGAGAAGACTCCCAGAACCAACCGGAGTAATCCGGATAACACTTTATTCATTCAAAAGACCAAAAATTAATGCAAAGGAAGAGTATGTCTCTTATAGCAATAATTGACGACGACCCGGATATTATCGATGCCACATCTCTTGTACTTATGGCTAACGGATTCGAAGTTATAACAGCCAACAATCCCGGTGACGGGTTAAAAATTATCCAGGAACAAAAACCTGCTCTTGTCATTCTTGATGTAATGATGCAGGAACCTGATGATGGATTTTTCCTCGCCCAAAAACTCCGCCGCGAAGGCGTGACCACACCAATTCTTATGTACACTTCCGTCTCCAAAGCATTGGGATTCCAATTTGGAAAAAGTGATATGGTGCCTGTAGATGATTTTGTTGAGAAACCTGTTTCTGCAGATGTTCTCATTGCAAAAGTTAACAAACTCTTAAATAAAAGTTAAGGGTAATAAAAATGTTAGTACTTGAAAAAAACAATCTTACAGAAGAGATCGAACTCTTTGCCAGCCAATATGACTTCCACAGAACAGCACTAATGCCACTGCTTGAGTACATCCAGGAGAAATATCATCATATCCCTGATTTTGCACAACAGGAAGTTGCCCGTGTTCTTGATATTCATCCCGTTGAAGTTTATGGAGTGATATCTTTTTACTCATTCCTTAATGATCAACCAAAAGGAAGAAATATCGTCCGTTTGTGTAGAACAATTATCTGTGATATGGCAGGAAAATGCCAGATTGAACAGGCTATTGAGCGTGAACTCGGGCTGAAGTTTGGTGAAACCAGCAAAGACCAGAAAATCACACTTGAATTTACCAACTGTTTGGGCATGTGTGATCAGGGACCGGCAATGATAGTAAATGACAGAGTTTACACAAAATTGGACCCCGAAAAAGCCTGTGCAATTCTTAAAGAGATTAAGTAAGGAGTGATGAAACATGCATAATGACATAGTCAATACGATACACGAATCGAGTCTCCTTTTCTCGAATTATGAAGCAGGTTCCGGTATTAAAAAAGCCCTTGAGATGGGAAGGGATGACATCCTTTTTGAACTCAAAGCTTCAAAACTTAAAGGAAGAGGCGGAGCCGGTTTCCCAACCTCCACAAAATGGATGCTTGTGGCAGCAGCCACGGGAGCAGACAAATTTATTATCTGTAACGCGGATGAAGGTGAACCCGGAACTTTTAAAGACCGCGTGCTCCTGATGAATGCTCCCTTCCTGATACTTGACGGAATGGTAGTTGGCGGATATACCGTGGGAGCAGCTCACGGCTACATCTACCTAAGAGGTGAATATGTTTATATGAGACAATTTCTCGAAGATTGTCTGAATGAAATGAGAGAAAAAAACCTCCTTGGTAATAATATCTGCGGAAAAGAAGGATTTAACTTTGATATTTCAATTGTGATGGGAGCAGGCGCATATGTTTGTGGTGAAGAGACTGCTCTTATTGAATCACTTGAAGGTCAAAGAGGTGAACCAAGAAACAGACCACCATATCCTGTTAACACAGGTTTGTGCGGTGCTCCCACTACAGTAAACAATGTTGAAACCCTGGCAGCAGTTCCACATATCATCCTTATGGGTGGAGAAAAATATGCTGAGAGAGGAACTTCTGCATCAAGCGGATCAAAACTCTTCTCCATATCAGGAGATTGTGAAAAACCCGGTGTTTATGAGCTTAACTGGGGGATCACAATAAATGAGCTTCTTGCTAAAGTCGGGGCTTATAACACCAAAGCTGTTCAGGTTGGTGGTGCTTCGGGAATATGTATTCCAAAGTCAAAATTTGACCGTAAGCTTGCTTATGAAGATGTTGCAACAGGTGGTTCAATTATGATATTTAATGAATCGCGGAAGATGCTCCATGTTCTTAAAAACTTTATGGAATTTTTTGTTGAAGAGTCTTGCGGACAATGTACACCGTGTAGAATCGGGAATCAGAAACTGCTTGAAGGTGTAGAGATGATTGAAAAAAATCAATACACATTTGCCCATATAAACAATCTTAAAGAACTGGGTGAGACAATGAAAGTTGCTTCCAAGTGTGGTTTGGGTCAAAGCAGTCCTAATCCATTCCTTTCGATTCTCGAAGACTTTAAAGAAGAAATATTTCATGCCAAAAGTGATGGAGTCTACAAATGAAGCATTTAAAAACATCGCGTGCCCCCATCAGTCAGAAAGCTTATGTTCCAAGTGCTCCTGAGAATGTGGATACAATCGGTGGCACGGTAACAGTGCAAATAAACAGTAAAACAATGACCGTACCATTTGGTACAACTATACTTGAAGCTTGCCGCATGTCGGATATTTACATTCCCACCCTTTGTGCCCATGAAGACCTGGGGATTGGGGGGCATTGCCGGCTTTGCCTCGTTGATGTAGAAGGAATGAGAACCTTACAGGCTTCCTGTGCATTCCCGATTACAGCTCCGCTTAAAGTCAAGACTTCAACAATTGCTGTCAGAAAAGCAAGAAAACATATCATGGAACTGCTTTTAAGTGAGCATGTTGGTGAGTGTTATGCGTGTGTAAAAAACGGTAATTGTGAACTTCAGGATCTCGCCAAAGAGATGGGCGTCGATTCATATATGTTTGGTCACGACAATGTAAGTAAATATCCCGTTGACAGATCATCTTATTCGGTGATTCGTGATATGGATAAATGTGTAAATTGTCGCAGATGTGTGAGAACATGTATTGATCTTCAGGAAGTTGGTTGCCTCGAAGCCATTGGCAGAGGAGCTGAAACCCACATCGATACATTTATGGCAAAACCTCTTGCTGAAGTTGTTTGTATCAACTGCGGACAATGTATTAACCGCTGTCCAACCGGAGCACTATATGCCAACGATCCATCGGATGAGATTTGGAGAGCTATTGAAGACCCCACAAAACATGTGGTTATTCAAACAGCGCCGTCTCCCCGTGCTGCAATTGGTGAAGAATTTGGATTGGAACCCGGAATCTCTTTAACAAAAGAATTGAATACTGCGATAAAAAGAATCGGTTTCGACAAGGTATTCGACACTAACTTCACAGCTGATTTAACAATTATGGAAGAGGGGACAGAACTCCTCACCAGAATTAAAAAGGCTGTAGTGGATGGCGATGAATCTGTGAAACTGCCTCAGTTTACTTCGTGTTCACCGGGATGGGTTAAATATATCGAACATTTTTACCCCGAATATCTCGATCATCTTTCTTCTGCCAAGTCACCACAGCAGATGTTTGGAACCATTATTAAGACATTTTATGCTGAGCAGGCAGGTATCGATCCTAAAGATATCGTGAGTGTAGCTTTGATGCCATGCTCCGCAAAGAAATTTGAATGCAACCGTCCCGAGATGGATGCTTCAGGTTACAAAGATGTTGATTATGGTCTCACAGCCCGTGAAATGGCGATGATGATTAAAGAAGCAGGGATGAAACTGCCCTCACTTCCAAAATCGGATTTTGATAATCCATTTGGTCTCGGATCGGGAGCAGGGCTTATCTTTGGTGCCACGGGTGGTGTAATGGAAGCTGCTTTGAGAACAGTATATGAATTGGTCACAGGGCGTGAAGTTCCATTTGAAAAACTTCGTATAGAGGCCGTCAGAGGCTTTGAAGGAGTGAAGCAATCATCTGTAGTGCTCGAAAATGTTGTGCCCGACTGGTCATTCCTGGAGGGTGTGGAACTGAAGTTCATCGTTGCCCATGGCACGGCAAACGCAAAGAAAGTAATGGAATTGCTTAAAGCCGGAGAACTTTACGATGTCCACTTCATCGAAATCATGGCGTGCCCGGGTGGCTGTCTTGGTGGTGGTGGTCAACCTGTTCCAACAAATGAAAAGATAAGGAAAGCCAGAGCAAAAGCCATATATGCTGAAGAAGAGACACTTCCTGTAAGAAAGTCTCATGAAAACAGTCATGTTGCTGAGTTTTATGCCAAATTTATTCCTGAGGGCCCATGCAGCCACAAGTCTCACGAGTTGCTGCATACCCACTATACAAAACGAGGCAAATTCATTCTCTGACAGTTTCATTGTGTTAGTTAAGAGGTTGTTTTTTTTTATAAAAAAGCAACCTCTTTTGTTTTTAAAGCATCTAACTGAAAAAAAGGAGTTAATATGGGAAGAATATTGATGTTATTATTTGTTTCCGTTTTGGTTCTCACCGGGTGTGTTAAAAAGGTGGAACCTAAAAAAGATGCAAAGCTTGAGGAAGCAAAAATAGTGGCCGGCAAAGCTGCAGGTGAGTTCATGAAGGAACTAAAAAGCATTCTTGTGGCAGAAATGAAAAAAGGAGGTCCTGAAAGTGCCTTAAATGTCTGTTCAGACACAGCACAGGAATTCGCCAAAACTTATTCCGTGAAGAAAGGGATGGAGCTAAAGAGAGTCTCTTTTCTAAATAGAAACGAAGCAAATATTCCCGATGAGGCAGAAGTTATGTGGCTTAAAGAATGTGAAAACATGATGAAAGCAGATAACTTCAACAAAGATACTGTTTTCTTCAGAGTGGAAAGATCAGCAAACAGCAGAACACTACACCTTGCAAAGCCGATTCTTTTGGCTGAAGAGTGTGTGGTTTGTCATGGTACAGATGAACAAATCCCGGCAAATATCAAAAAATTGATAGCTGAAAAGTACCCCAATGATAAGGCTGTTAATTTTAGTCCCGGTGATCTCAGGGGATTGGTTACAGTAAAAATGAAACTTTAAAATTTGTATTATCTGTGGTTAAAACTTTTTAAAATATATTAAAGCGTGTTATTCAGTAAAATGATCTATCCTGTTTTTTAAAAATCAGATAGATGACTTTAACTAAAGCATTACATTAGTATAAAATTAAAAAGTTTTAACCTTGATTTTATCATAAAAAAAATGTTGGTAGTCCTGGTATGGCTTCCAGTCACCGCCCCATTTCCAGCCATTTTTTATGAAGATTTTATAGATTAGTGCTTTTCTGTGAATTGTCCCGTTTTTGGCAGGATCATATTTTGCTCCTTTGGGTGATACCCTTTTGCCTGAAACAAACGGGTTCCAAAAAGGATTGATATCGAGGGCAAGCCCATAGGCATGTTTGCTCATGCTCCGGGTTCCGGACACCAAACGATAGTTGAAACATGATGTATTGTTATAAACCATTGAACTATCGTCAGACCATTTATATTTGCTCATCGGTTCGATTTTGTCGATTACAAATCCTGAATCTGCGATTTCTTTGAATATCGACTTTATTTGAGAAGCAACCTCTTTATGCACTATTAAAAAAGCTTCTTTTCTGTCTCCGTCAGGATTTAGAAACTCAACTTTTACGGCAGAAAGTATTTCCGCAAGTTTGTCACTTTTTTTCTTGTTAATAATTTTAAGATCAATTAGAGATTTTAATTCATTTTCCAGGAAGTCTTTTGCCTCTTTTAAACTGTCTTTTTTTGCGTTATGCGATCCAATAGTTGAGTCTTTAGAGACAACTTTTGATGGTGTGGCAGGTCGTTCGGTCGCAGGTGAGCATGAGATCAACAAGAGTGAAAGTGAGAGTTTTAATATCCATCCGGTCATTTTTTCCTCATATATTTATAATACTCAAATAACAACCCAACCAAAAGAGAGATACCCATTACGGCAACCGCAACGGCAAAACCATTTCCAACCTGTTTTGTAATAATCATCGAGAGGATTAATCCTGCTGCGAGGGAGAGACCAAGATATCTTCCGGGTTTTTGCATAAATTCTGCTTCTTGTTGTTATTCTTGTAAATTTACTACTGAAATTTAATTTATTTTTGATTGTTAAGTGATAACATAAACCGCGGTAAAAACGAATAAAAGATGGCAAGAATACATAACAACCTGTTAGAAGCAGTATTACGAATTATAAGAAGCACGATACTTGAGAATCGTTATGCTGATTCTGTGATCAATTTTATCCTTAAGACCAATCCCAAATGGGGTGCGAGGGATCGAAAATTTATCGCTGAAACATCCTACGAAATTATAAGAAACCTGAGACTGCTCTCTTTTGCCGCATCTACCGGAACAACAAATGAAGAGCAATTCAGGAAGATTATTACTGCTTATCTTTTTATCGTCAGACTGAGTGATGAGGCGCAGCTTGGAGAAGTTGGACTAAAAAAGGATAAACTTCTTCAGAGATATGAAGAGGGGAAACGAACACGAAAGATTAGAGAATCAGTGCCCGACTGGTTGGATGAATTCGGGGAGCAGCAATTGGGAGCACGATGGGAAAAAGAGCTTAGCGCTCTTAACAAAGAAGCGGAAGTGGTGCTCCGGGTAAATACAATAAAAACCACAAGGAAATTTCTGAAGGATAAATTCGCCGAACAGGAGATAAAAGCGATCGAAGTTCCACATAATCCTGATGCCCTGGTTCTTGAAGAAAGAAAAAATCTTTTCCTTCTTGACGAGTTTAAAAGAGGATTCTTCGAGATACAGGATGCTTCATCGCAACATGTCGCCTTTTTTTCGGGTGTCGAGCCCGGAATGCGTGTTATTGACGCATGTGCCGGGGCAGGTGGCAAATCGCTTCATATGGCAGCTTTAATGAAGAACAAAGGGAAGATACTTTGCCTCGACACTGAAGAACGAAAACTTATCGAGTTAAAAAAGAGATCAAAAAGAAACGGTATCTCAATAATTGAAACAAAAACAATCGACAGTACAAAAGTTATTAAACGACTTGCAGAGAGTGCTGATCTTGTCCTGCTTGATGTTCCGTGTTCAGGTTTGGGTGTAATCCGAAGAAATCCGGATGCCAAATGGAAACTAAAAAAAGAACGAATTGAAGAACTGATTAAAATTCAGGCTGACATCCTCTCCTCTTACTCTAATATGGTTAAGAAGGGCGGTAAACTGATTTATGTAACATGCAGCATTCTTCCATCTGAAAACGAATTACAAATCAAAAAATTTATGGAATCCCACAAAGATCAATATAAACTCATCGAAGAGAAAACGATCTCCCCGGCTGAGTCGGGCTTTGATGGATTCTACATGGCGAAACTGATTCGACTATAAAGAATAAGGTAGTCATTAGCAAAGAGTTTTTTAGCCCGCAGATACACGCAGATTAAACGTGCCGAAGGCATCCCTTTGGGAGATTTCCGCGGAGAAGGTTTAGGAATAGTTCCACGGATTTCACGGATTTCACACGGATTTTCACGGATGGATATATTATTCCTCCCTTTGCGTTCTTCGCGGCCTTTGCGGTTTGGCTCCAAAATTCCCTCTCTGTACTCTGTGAGCTCTGTGGTATAAAAATCTCCTTTGCGTTCATCGCGGCCTTTGCGGTTTAGCTCAAAAATTCCCTCCACAACTCTTCCAACAAATCGAATAAGACCATTCCAATTATAGATTTATCCCTCATTGTTTTACCAAATTTCTAACACAAAACACCCTGTTAAAAAATTTATTTAAACTTTTTTTCAAATATGCTTGACTATTTGCGAAAAATTTAATAAGTTTTGGGGTGAAGTGTGGAAAAGTGGGTAAGTTGCCCACAAAAAACCTCAAAAACAAATAAAAGGACCGCCTTAGTGTTCAAAGGACACTTTTTACACAATTTAGACTCCAAAAACCGTATCAGTATTCCATCGAAACTGAAACGGTTTATCAGTCCGGCTGCTGAGAACACCCTGGTACTTACCAAGGGTGTGGGTCTCGATGAGGTAGGTCACTGTATAGATCTGTTTCCTAAGGATTTATTTGCAACGATCGAGGAAAATCTTTCGAAATTGAACCAGTACAATAAAAACCATGCAAGATTCATTAGAGTCTTTCTTCACAGTGCTGAAGAGCAAACCATGGATGGTCAATCTCGAGTGATAATTCCTCCACACCTTCTTGAATATGCGAAAATAGAGAAGGATGTGCTGATTCTCGGCTCATTAAACAAAATTGAGTTTTGGAATCCGGTGATCTATGAGCAATATGAAAAGGCTTCTTTGGACAGCTTTGAAGACATTGCCGAAAATGTGATGCAAATAAATGGACAAATTTCATAGCCCTGTATTATTAAAAGAATCTGTTGAACATCTGATAACAGACAAAGACGGAGCATATTTTGATGGTACTTTTGGATTTGGCGGGCATTCGAGAAGATTTCTCGAACAGCTTAGTCAAAATGCTTTGTTAATCGGCACAGATCTCGATCAAATCGTTTTTAATCAATCCCTCGAAAATTTTTCTCAAGACAGCCGTGTCAGACTCTACAATTTCAATTTTACAAAAATTGGAGTTGCAGCCCGACTTGAGTCCGTTGAGGGTTTTACAGGCATTTTTGCAGATCTTGGCGTTTCATCCTATCAACTCGATAATGAGGAAGAGGGATTTTCCTACAGGATGACAGCCCCCCTCGACCTTCGAATGAACAAAGCCGAGGGCATAGCTGCACATGAGATCGTAAATAATGCTGAAGCACATGACCTTGCAAAGATTTTCCGCGAATTTGGAGAAGAAATCCAAAGTGGATATATCGCAAGTCTTATTGTAAAACAGAGGAAAATTAAGCCGTTTAAAACCACTACAGATCTTGCAAAACTGATTGAGGATGTTACCCCGCAACGGTTTCTTGTTAAACGGTTATCACGGGTTTTTCAAGCACTCAGAATCGCCGTGAACAAAGAACTCGACTCGTTGAAAGAGTTCCTTGAAGAGTCAGTCCCTCTACTTAAACCCGGTGGAAGAATTGTGGTGCTCACATATCACTCATTGGAAGACAGAATTGTAAAAGATTTTTTTAAGGAGGAAGAGAAGGGTTGTGTTTGTCCACCCAATTTTCCGGTTTGCAATTGCGATAAAGAACAAACTCTTAAGATTATTACTAAAAAGCCAATATCTCCATCGATTGCAGAGATACATGAGAACCGTCGGGCAAGAAGTGGGAAACTTAGAGCTGCCGAGAGAATTTAGCAAGTGAAAAAATCGTATAAAAAGAACATACTCTGGTTTCTCTTTTTCGCCTCATTCATAGGAGTGATGGCATATTATTATATAACCATCAATCTTGTGAATACAAAACTTTCAAAACAGATTGATGATTTGAAGGCAGAAATTAAAATTGAACAGTCGAATATAAATTCAAATAAAGCGGTATTCGACAAATTAATTTCAAAAGAACAGATAGTTCCTTTGGCAGAATCAAAACTGGGACTTGTAACAAGTTTTGATTCATCAGGAACCATTACACTGTCTCAACAGGAAATTGAAGAATTTGAAAACAAGATTAACTATCTAAATGAATAACAACAGACTTCTGTTTATCAATGGAATAATGGCAGTATTTTTTTTGATACTGCTCACCAGGATAATTGTGGTTCAGGTAGTTAAGGCAGATGACTATTCATATTTTGCCAAAAAGCAGCAGACAGGTGTTGAGCCACTTGCTGCAAGCAGGGGATCGATCTACGACAGAAACGGAACCATACTGGTTTACAGTAAAGATCAGGTCTCTTTTTATGTGGATCCACGCTTGGCGAAAAAATTCAAAAAAGATTCACTGATTGCAAAAGTGTTGTCAGACTCGATCGGAGGAACTTATGGATTTTATAAAGGGAAGATTGATTCGGCAAAAAAGATTTTTTGCATTTTAAATAAAGTGGATGCAAAACTTGCTCATAAACTTAAAAATGTTGTTTATGACGGATTGATATACACAGAAGATCCCACAAGAGTTTATGAATATGCAAGTCTGGCATCCCATGTAATCGGGTTTGTTAATTACGAGAAAACAGGGACAGACGGGATCGAAGCCACTTTTGAAAACCAGCTCAAAGGAAAAGCGGGGAGCAGATTCGTTTTGAAAGATGGTACGGGGTCGGTTATGTCGGTTCTTAATGAGAACTACAAAGAAGCCCAACCGGGTCAAAATATTGTATTAACTATTGACAGAGTGCTTCAAAATGCTTTGGAGGTGGAATTGGAAGCCGGAGTGAAAGCTGCCAAAGCTGAAAACGCCACCGGTATAATTATGGATCCAAACACAGGTGAAATTCTCGCTCTTGCAAATTATTCGGGTTACGAGCCGGGAAATTATAAAAAATACAGTAATGAAATAAGAAGAAACAAAGCCATATCAGATGTTTACGAGCCGGGCTCAACATTTAAGGGGATTGCAATGGCGGGAATTCTGGATAAAAAACTTGTAACACCGGGAACTTCAATTAACACTGAAAACGGTGTTTACAATTTTATGGGTGGAACTATTAAAGATCATCACGGTGCCGCTTCAATGACCGTAAGGGAAATTCTTCGGTTCTCAAGCAATATCGGAATGGTGAAACTCTCCCAAAAAATGGATAAGGATGAGTTTTATACCTACATCAGAAGTTTTGGTTTTGGAAATTACACTTACCTCGGATTACCGGGGGAAGTGAAGGGAAGACTTGGTTTGCCTTCCGAATGGTCGGGACCAACAAAAGGGACAATGTCTTACGGTTATGGCATTTCTGTTACGCCAATTCAGCTCATAACCGCATATTCGGCTTTGATTAATGGTGGATATCTTTACAAACCATACCTCGTGAAAGAGATCAGGGATGTAAAAGGAAATGTAACCGAATCAAATTCACCTAAAAAAATCAGACCGGTGATAACTGAAGAAACCTCAAAATTGATGAGAGACCTTCTGTTTGATGTGGTTGAAAAAGGGACCGGGAAACGGGCTAAAATTGAGGGAATTCAGATCGGCGGAAAAACAGGAACTTCCCGAAAAATTGTGGATGGCAAATACTCAAAAGAGAGATATAACTCCTCTTTTGTAGGATTTTTCCCTGTGGATAATCCTGAATATATCTGTTTGATTCTTGTGAACACACCAAAAAGTGTGGGAATTACGGGTGGTGAAGTTGCTGCGCCTGTCTTTAAAAATATTGTGAAGAGGATAATTTCAATCGATCCTTCAATCGGGAAAAATGTTAATCTCGAAAAACTCAACAAAGAGAGTGACGAGGAAATTATTAAACCTGAGTATGAAGAAGAAATCGAGATTGAATCTGATACAGAAATAGAAATTAAAAAAGTGGACTACAAATCAGTTGATCTCAACGAAATGCCCGATCTCAGAGGGGTTTCCTTAAAAGATGCGATTTCAATAATGAGAAGGCTTGGTTTGGATTTCACCTGTTCAGGTTCCGGAAGAGTGGTTGAACAGAGCATCAAACCGGGCAAAGAAATTAAAAAAGGTATGAAAATTCAAGTGAAACTGCAGGAAAAAGCATTTTCAGGAGCTAATATTTATTAAATGAGACTTAACGAAATTCTGGATCACTTAACTGTTATTCAACTGACCGGCGACTTTTTTGCTAATGAGATAACAGGGATCTATTACAACTCGGCTAAAGTTACAAAAGATTCCATTTTTGTTGCCGTTAAAGGTTACAAAACTGATGGCCATCGTTTTGCCATGGACGCTTTCAGCAAGGGAGCAGCCGCAATAATTGTTGAAGACCTACATTCAATTCCGGATGAAATTTTTAGACGAAGTGGACAGGCTAAAATTGTTGTCGCCGACACTCGAAAAGCTCTCGCTCAAATTTCTGCTGCTTATTATGGATTCCCATCCAAAAAACTGAGATTATACGGCGTAACCGGAACAAAGGGAAAGACAACAACATCATTTTTGATCAAAAACATTCTTGAAAAAGCCGGTCACAAAACAGGTCTTATTGGTACGATTGCAAATATGATCGGCGATGAAAAAGTGCCTACTGAACTCACGACCCCTGAATCAGTTGAATTAAATGCACTATTTGCCCGTATGGTAAATGAAGGATGCACAGCCGCCGTTATGGAGGCATCATCTCATTCTCTTTATCTCAAAAGGACTTTTGGACTCGATTTTGATGGAGCTGTTTTTACCAATCTTTCGAGTGAACACAGAGATTTCCATGAGACCATGGACGATTATGCAAGTGCAAAAAAAATATTGTTTGACGATTTAAAATCCGGAGTACCGGCTGTTTACAACATGGATGATGAATATGGATGTTTCATCTCCAGGGATACCGGTGGCAGAAAAATTGGTTTTGGCAAGCTTGGTGGAAACTACCGCCTTGAAGATATTTCCTTCGATTTTAGCGGAACTTCATTCACTCTCAATCACAATGGTGTAAAAACCGATCTGAGAACTGCATTAGTGGGAGAGTTTAATGCCTACAACGCAGCAGCAGCTTATGTATTGATGGTTGAAGCGGGTATTGACAAAGATCTTGTTGCCGAAGGGATTGCCGAAGCGCCACAAGTGGATGGCAGATTTGAATTGATAAAATCAGGGAACAAAAAAGTTCTCGTCGATTATGCACACAGCCCCGGAGCACTTGAGCAGGTGTTGATCAGCATAAACAAACTTGCTGGAGAATCACCAATTTATACCGTAATCGGATGTGGCGGAAATCGTGATAAAACAAAACGCCCTGTTATGGGAAGAATCGCTGCCGAAATGTCAACAGTTGCCGTAATTACGAGTGATAATCCCAGGGATGAAGATCCTGATGAGATAATAAAAGAAGTGGTTGCTGGAATTTCAACAGATAATTTGATTGTGTGTGCAGACCGGGAAGAGGCCATCAAGAGGGCAATACTCGAAAGTCCCGAAAATGCAATAATACTAATTGGAGGGAAGGGCCACGAAGATTATCAGATTGTTAAAGGAGTTAAACATCACTTTTCAGATCGTGAAATGACAAACAAATACCTGTTTGGAAACGGGGCTCAGAAGTGATTACTGTCAGTGAAATTATTGCAGCTTCACCAAAGCCGTTAAAAATTGTTAATTCGGATGAAAAAACAGTTTTTACATCTGTTGTCATCGATTCCAGAAAAGTTGGTCCCGGCTCGTTGTTTATCGCAGTTAAAGGTGAAAGATTCGACGGACACGATTTTATTTCGGAAGCCATAACAAGGGGAGCAAGTGGAATAGTTGTCAAAAAATCAAGAATTTCAGATTATTCTGACCTTAAAGTTATCGTTATTGGTGCCGCTGATACAGAAATCGCACTCGGCTTTATTGCCGGTGAGTGGCGAAAACACTTAAAAGCAAAAGTTTTCGGCATAACGGGAAGCAATGGCAAGACTACAACAAAGGATATGCTTGCAGCAATTCTTAAAGTTAATCATAATGTTGTGGCTACCACTGCGAATAATAACAATCACATTGGTGTACCACTTACGATCCTTGAAGCCAACAAAGAGACAGAGTTTTTGGTGTGTGAAATTGGTACTAACCATCCCGGGGAAATAAAATATTCATCTTCGATTGCACAACCCGATTTTGCATTGATCACAAACATCGGTGACTCACATCTGGAATATCTGATAAACAGAAAAGGAGTCAGACTGGAAAAAACAAACTTGTTCACAGTGACTCGTGAGAGAGGCGGGGTTGTTTTTATAAATGTTGATGATCCTTTTTTAATTCGTTTGGTACCAAAAATTCCGGGTGCCATCACAGTTTCGATGAAAAACCCTGCGGATGTCACCGGGAAACTTCTTACTTATACTGAAACAGGATTGCCGATTCTCCGAATTTCTTCTGGTGAACAATCAATAAAAGTTGAATTGCAACTTTATGGGAAAAATAATGCAATAAACGCTCTTGGAGCTGCGGCATTGGCTATTAAGTGTGGTATATCATTTGAGGATATTAAAACCGGACTTGAGAGCCTAAAACCACCCAAAGGGAGGATGAACAGATATACACTTGATGGATTTGACCTGATAGATGATACATACAACGCAAATCCTGCGAGTATGAAAAGTGCATTCGAAACCATGGGGAAGGATTTGATTCATGAAAAAAGAGTGGTCATCCTTGGTGATATGTTCGAGTTGGGAGAAAAAGCCAGAGAGAAACATGAATCTCTTGCAGAACAGCTAAAAATAACAAGAGTTAAACGTGCTTTTTTGATTGGCAGCAATATGCGCCATTTGTATAATACTCTCAAAGGAAGTAAAATAACGGCGGAACACTTTAAAACGAAAGAAGATTTAATTGAGTCACTTTCGAATTATGATTTCAGAAATTCCCTTGTACTCGTTAAAGGGTCAAGAGGTATGGAGATGGAGACAATAGTAAAATTTTTGAAAGAAAAAGGCAACTAAATGCTCTATTATTTACTCGAGTATTTGAATAAAACTTTTGATCCTCCCGGTCTTGATATGATCAAATATCTTACTTTCAGATCGGGAATAGCGGCTATTACAGGACTTTTTATGGCATTTTTCTTCGCTCCGCGAATTATAAAAATGCTCCAAAAACATCAAATTGGTGAGAAAATAAAGGATTTTGGCCCTAAAACTCACTTCAGTAAAGCCGGCACGCCAACCATGGGTGGATTAATCATCTTAACCTGCGTTGTTATTCCCGTTTTGTTGTGGGGAGACATAAAGAGTACATACATCTGGCTGCTGCTTGTTGGCACGATGTTGTTGGGTGGTGTGGGTTTCCTCGATGATTATCTGAAAGTTATCAAAAAGATGCCCAACGGCTTGATTGCCCGTTATAAACTGATTGGGCAGGTTTCTGTGGGTTTGCTTGTGGGATGTGTACTCTATTTTTCACCTGAATTTGCGGATGTGAAATCATTGACCACAATTCCATTTTTTAAGGATTTGAATCTTGATCTATCATATCTTTATATCCCTGCTGTGATATTTATAATAACAGCAACATCCAATGCAGTAAATCTTACAGATGGACTTGACGGGTTGGCAATTGGTCTCACGATCATTGCGATGCTGGCACTTGGAGTAATCAGTTATATCTCCGGAAATGCCATCTACTCCGATTATTTAAACATTATTTATCTCCCCGGCTCGGGTGAATTGTCGGTTTTTATCGCTGCACTCATTGGGGCGGGGCTTGGATTCCTTTGGTTTAATTTTTATCCTGCACAGGTTTTTATGGGGGACACAGGGAGTCTTGCACTCGGTGGAGCTCTCGGGATTTTGTCGGTTATGGTAAGGAAAGAGTTGTTGTTGCCGTTTCTCGCAGGTGTTTTCTTTTTTGAGACCATCTCTGTAATCATACAGACCTCATATTTTAAATATACCAAAAGGAAATATGGAACGGGGAAAAGAGTTTTTAAGATGGCTCCAATTCACCACCATTTTGAAGAAAAGGGGTGGGCAGAACCTAAAATTGTTGTTAGATTTTATATCATTGGCATAATCCTCGCGATCATCAGCTTAACATCGTTTAAGATAAGGTGAAAAAGTGAAGAGTTACCAAAAATTAAAAATATCGATTATTGGAGCTGCCAGAAGTGGTGAAGCCGCGGCATATCTTGCCGTAAAATGTGGTGCCACACCTTTTGTAAGCGACAAATCACCTTACGAATCGATTTCTGAAGTAGTTGACAGATTAAAACTTGCCGGAATAGAAGTTGAAACAGGTAAAAACAGTGAGAGCGTGTTTAACTGTGACCTGATGATCGTCTCTCCCGGGGTGCCGATGGAAGCTCCTGTGGTAGTTGAAGCCCAAAAGAGGGGGATCAGGCTGATAAGCGAAGTTGAATTTGCTTCGTCCTTGTGTAAAGGCAGAATTTTTGCAATCACCGGAACAAATGGAAAAACCACAACAACTGCACTTTTGCACCACATTTTTAGTCTTTCAGGTATAAAGTCGTTTTCAGCGGGAAATATTGGAACTGCATTTTCAGAGATCGCACTTGAGTGTGATGAAAACTCCCTCGTTGCCCTTGAATTATCAAGTTTTCAACTCGATTTGATCGAACAATTTAAGCCTGAAGGTGCAGCAATTTTGAATATTACACCTGATCATTTAAACAGGTATGGCTACAAAATTGAAAATTATATCGCTTCAAAATACCGGATATTTATGAACCAGAGTGGAACGGATCTTTCACTTTATAATGCGGATGATCCTGTTCTAAAGGCACATGGTTATAAAGGAGCTCTGATTGAATTCTTCTCAACCAGGAATGAAGTGAGTAACGGAACATATCTCTCGGGAAAAAGACTTGTAACGAGGATAGCCGGAAAAGTGGTTTTCTCGTGCGACACAAGTGATCTGAAGTTAAGAGGAGAGCATAATTATGCAAACGCTGCTGCAGCTATTACACTCGCTTTAAAAGCAGGTGTCCCGACAGGGATTATTAGAGACGGATTGTTCACATTTGAAGCGGTTGAACACCGGCTTGAGGCTGTGCCATCACAAGATGGAATCATTTATATAAATGACTCAAAAGCAACAAATGTTGACTCTGTTATTTATGCGTTAAAAAGTTTTGATGCCCCGATCCATTTAATTCTGGGTGGAATTGATAAAGGAAACGACTATAACCTGATTAAAGATCTTGTATTAAAAAATGTTAAAAAGATTTATGCAATTGGTGAATCAGCTCATAAAGTAATCGATTTTTTTGGAAAATTGCTCCCTGTCGAAAAGGTAACTTCTCTCGAAGATTGTGTACTGAAAGGACACGAGGAGGCAAATCAGGGCGATGTGGTGTTGTTATCCCCTGCCTGTGCGAGTTTTGATATGTTTAGAAGTTATGAACACCGTGGAAAAGTTTTTAAAGAAGCAGTCAGAGAGATTGCCGGGTGAAACCTTACTCCTTCATAATTTTTGTTTGTGCAGTTCTGCTCGTGATATTTGGATCACTTCTGGTACTTAGTGCCAGCAGCACCTTTGCACAACTGAAGTTTGATAACCCTCAGGCACTATTTGCAGCGCACATCGGGAAAGCAATTGGCGGGGTGGTTTTGATGGCAATTCTGGCAATGGTTGACTATCATCATTATAAAAAATACAGTAAGATTGTCCTTATAGGGGCTATAGTCTTATTGGTTATAACTGTATTTTTTGCCCCTGAGGTTAAGGGATCACAAAGATCTTTTACCATTGGAAGTGTATCATTTCAACCCGTTGAATTAGTAAAAATTGCACTCTTTATTCATCTTGCTGCGATGCTTGAGAGGATAGGGGATGACATAACTGATATCAAACTTGGTGTATTTAATCCTTTGATTTGGGTGGGTATTGTAGTTGTGCTCGTTTTGCTTCAGCCAAATGTCAGCAATGGTGTTTTGATCCTTGCAACCGGAATTGCAATGTTGTTTGTAGCGGGAATCAGAATACAACACTTTTTAGCGTTTGCCGGGGGCGGCTTTGTGATGGCATTGGGTTATGCACTTTATAAACCCCATTCATTTAAAAGAATCTCCTCCCATTTGGGAGCGATTTTTGGTGATGGTGACTTCCACCCACAGGTGATGCAATCACTCTACGGGCTTGGTAGCGGCGGTGTTTTGGGTGTAGGGCTGGGACATAGTGCCCAAAGAAATCTCTTCCTCCCTGAGGCTTATGGTGATTTTATTTTTGCTGTTGCCGGGGAAGAGGCAGGGATGATTGGAACAGTTGGTGTTTTGCTTGCATACAGTGCGATACTTGTTTGTGGGCTTATAATTGCTAAAAACGCAAAAGATAAATTTGGCAAACTTTTGGCTTTTGCAATAGCGTTTTCCATTCCTCTTTATGGTTTCGTGAATGCTGCTGTTGCCATAGGTGTCGTGCCGGTTACGGGTCTGCCGTTGCCACTCATTAGTCATGGAGGAACTGCAATAATCATCGTTTGTTCGTCAATCGGAATTTTACTGAATATTGGATTGTCGTCAAAAACGGATGAAGCAAAACAAACATCCACCAAAAAAGAAGCAAAAACATGGCAGGAACAGCCGGTATAAGAGTTATGTTCACCGGTGGTGGAACAGGTGGACATATTTTCCCTGCAATAGCAGTTGCTGAGCAGTTGAGAGAGATGGAACCGGATGCTGATATTCTTTTTATCGGAACAAAAAAGAAGATTGAAGAGAGGGTTGTTCCGGCGGCAGGATTCAAATTTAAAAGTATCTGGATATCGGGATTTTCCAGAAAAAGTATCAAAGAGAATCTTCTCTTTCCAATAAAATTGATGGTAAGTCTGTTTCAGGCGATTGGAATTTCAATGGGGTTTAGGCCTCAGGTTATTGTTGCAACGGGGGGATATGTTTCGGGCCCATCAGTTATTGCAGCGAGAATGATGGGGGCAAAAGTTTTACTTATAGAACCAAACAGTTATCCCGGAATCACAACCCGTTTGCTTGAAAGAAGAGCGGAAGAGATTCACCTGATGTTTAAGGATGCTGTTCAATTTTTGAGGCAACCCGAAAAACTTTTTATCACCGGGAATCCTGTAAGAAAAAGTCTTGTGTCAATAAACAGGGACGAAGCAAGAAAAAAACTTGGATTGGCTCTTGATTCAAAAGTGGTTTTTGTTGTTGGTGGAAGTCTTGGTGCAAGAGCGATTAATAAAACAATCGCCGCATCCATAAAAAGGTTTGCAGAGGAAAAAATATCGATTATCTGGCAAACAGGTGCAACATCTTTTGATGAGTTTAAATCATTTTCATCGGAAAATGTAAAAGTTCTCTCTTTTATTGAAAATATGAACGAAGTATATGCAGCTTCCGATCTTGTGGTTGCAAGAGCAGGAGCAACAACAATAGCAGAACTCGTTTATTTAAATAAACCGGCGGTGTTAATTCCGTTTCCATTTGCCGCAGAGAATCACCAGTTGATGAATGCAAAATCGATGGTTGAGTTGGGGACAGCGGTTTTGATTGAAGAGAAAGAAATTGATGTAAAGCTGTTTTCAGAAGTGGTTTCTCTTTTAAGTGACGGGAAAAGAATTAAAGTGATGGTCGAAAATTTGGAAAAAGCAGGTGGCAAAGATGCTGCTTTTAAAATTGCAGGCAGAGTAATCAACGCCTGTAAATATGGAAATTTTAGTTAGAGGATTAGATGTTTTCAAAGTTTACTAAAGTGCATTTTGTTGGAATTGGTGGTATAGGAATGAGCAGTATTGCTGAAATCCTTATCTCCAAAGGTTTTACGGTTTCAGGTTCTGATAAAAACAGATCAGACACCACCGAAAGACTTGAATCTATTGGTGCAACCGTTTATGAAGGACACAGTGCAGAAAATATTAAAGATGTGGATGTTGTAGTTTATTCATCCGCTGTAATAGAATCGAATCCTGAAGTTATGGAAGCAATCTCCAGAAACATTCCTGTGATCAAAAGATCTGAGATGCTGGCTGAAACTATGAGAATGCAGAAATACGGGATTGGTATTGCAGGAACACACGGTAAAACAACCACCACTTCGATGACGGGGCTTGTTTTAACCGAGGCGGGGATCGACCCAACTATTATTGTGGGCGGGAAACTTTCCAGTCTTGGTGGCACGAACGCAAGACTCGGACATGGAGACTTTATTGTTGTTGAAGCTGATGAATTTGACAGAACTTTTTTGAAATTGATGCCGGCAATTGCTGCGATTACAACTCTTGAGCGGGAACATCTCGACACCTATCGTGATCTTGATGACATAAAAGATGCATTTATTGAGTTTGCAAACAAAGTGCCATTTTATGGATTTGTGGTTCTGTGTATGGATGAACCTGCCCTGCTTGATATCAGGCCATTCATTAACAAAAGAATCATCACTTACGGAACAACCCCGCAGGCTGACTTGAGGGCTGTTAATATTGTTCACGATGGATATAAAACCAAATACACAGTTGTTTACAATAACAAGACTCTGGGTGATATCACTATCGGAGTTCCCGGTCTTCATAATGTCAAAAATTCTCTTGTAGCAGTTACAATCGCACTCGAGTTAAAGGTACCATTTGAAACAATTAAATTGGCTCTGGAACGCTTTAGCGGTGTTTACAGAAGATTTGAAGTAAAGTATGACAAAGAAATTATGGTGGTTGACGACTATGGACATCACCCTACAGAAACAACAGCGACACTTTCAGGAATCAGATCAGGATGGCAGAGAAGACTTGTTTCAGTTTTCCAACCGCACCTCTTCTCCAGAACAAGAGATTTTTATCAGGAATTTGGACGGTCTTTCCTCAATTCGGATGTCTTCATCTGTACTGATATCTACCCTGCGAGAGAAGAACCGATTGAAGGAATCTCGGGTGCACTCGTTGCTGAAGCGGCAAGAAAGATGGGACACAAAAATGTCATTTTCGTCCCAAACAAAGAGGATGTTCCGGCAACCCTGTTGAGGATCACTGAACCGGGTGATATAATTGTTACCCTTGGTGCAGGTGATATCTGGAAATATGGCGAAAAATTTGTTGAACTCTATTCCTCAGAGAAGAAATAACTTATGAAAAAAAGCAGGATTATTCCCGCGCTTATTCTCCTTGTACTCCTCGCAGCCGGCACTACGGCTCTGCCCGGATTCTTCTTTAAGGAAGAAATCCAGCAGAAGGTATCGGGATATGAGATTCAAGGGGCAAACCTGCTTACTGCTGAAGATTACATAAAATTTACTCATGCTGTCCCCGAAAAAGGTGAATACCCGGAAATTAATGTACTCTACGACAGAATGTTGAATCACCCGTACATCAAAAACCTGGAAATGAGATTTAGTGATGGCGGGGTGGTGAAAATCGATATTACGGAGAAGGAGATAGTCGCTTCAATTTTTTCAGGTGAAAAACTTTCACTTTTAAGCAATGAACTTGAGTTGTTGCCCGTGATGAACGAACTGAAAAATTTCGATTATCCCGTGATAAGAAATACACGGTTAAACAGTCTTAAATATTTTAGAACATTTCAGGATTCAACTGTGCTTCCCGGTTACAAAATTGCCCGGGCATGTAAAATTTTGGGTGGCGAAATCGCTGCCAATCTCTCGGAGATCGATCTCCGTAAAGGTGGTGATATCATCCTCGTTTTCTCGGATATGAAACCTCCCGTCATTTGTTCTGCAAGAGGCATTGCCGAACAGATACTTACTCTCAGAGAAATCAGAGAGATGGGTAAACAATTGGAGTTAAACAAAGATGTGGAGTACATCGATCTGAGGTATTCCGGCAAAATCTACATGGGACACAAGAAATTGGAAAGAAAAGATGAAAAACGAGATAATAACCGGACTTGATATCGGCTCCACAAAAGTCTGCGCAGTGATAGCAGAAAAAACGGGCAAGAATAAGTTTAAAATTCTTGGAGTGGGGAAAGCTCCCAGCACAGGACTCGTTCGCGGCGAAGTGAGTAATATCATCGATACAGCAAAATCGATCAAAGCTGCTCTTAACGAAGCTGAAGAACAAGCAGGTGTTAAGGTAACTGAAGTTATAGCAGGTGTTTCCGGTGAGAATATCAGCAGCATCAGGTCAAGAAATTATGTGACCATCACAAATGAAGAGCAGGAAGTAACAATGGCTGACCTGAGAAAACTGAAAGAGGATATGCGCAGTATCCAGTTTTCAAAGGATATGAAAATTCTGCACATTCTTCATGAAGAGTTTTTTGTTGACCGTCAGGGAGTTGTAACCAATCCATTGGGTGTTGCCTGTTCAAGAATTGAAGCCTCAAACCATGTGGTAATGGCCTCCGGCACGGCAATCCAAAATATTCAAAAGTCGGTTAAAAGGGGCGGATATGAAGTAAAAGATTTAAAACTTCAGTCGCTGGCCTCGGCTTCCGCTGTTCTTGAAGATGCTGAAAAAGATCTGGGCGTTTTGTTGCTTGATATTGGTGGTGGAACCACAGATGTGCTTATTTATCAAGGCAATGCAATCAGATATTCAAGAGTTTATGGAATAGCCGGTAACAGGATAACAAACGATATTAAAGAAACCTTGAATGTAATTGCCGAGGATGCTGAACAGCTTAAAACCAATTATGGATACGCAACAGAAGCTGCAATCGTAAAAGATGATACAATTACAGTTAAAGGTGTTGGACCCCGTCCAAGCACAAGGATACCAATCAGTTTGTTAACTCAGATCATCCGCAGCCGGGTTGAAGAGCTTTTTGAGATAATAAATATAGAACTTGAAAAATCGGATGTAAAGAAAAAAATTCGTGCCGGGTTGGTAATCACAGGCGGTGGAGCACTTCTAAAAGGAATTACAGACCTTGCAGAAAAGGTTTTTGGAGTGCCTGCAAGAGTTGGTTTACCTGCTGAAGAACATTTTGATGGAAGTATAGGCGAACTCTCAAAACCGGAATATGCCACCGCTCTTGGTTTGCTCTTACCGCTTGAAGAAGATTATCTTGTTGATGATTCTGAGGTGGAAAAACCCAAAGGAACATTCTGGAGTCGAGCAAAATCGAGTGACAAAATAAAAAGTGACAAATCAGAAGGAAAAAAGCCCAAATCAAAATCATCGCCGATAAAAGATTTCCTCCTTAAAATAAGAGATCAATACAATGATTTATAAAAATCCGGTTTTGTTTGTCATAGGAAATTCACTTTCGGTAATGATCGAGAAGATGTCGTCACTTTTGGGACAAAATGTTCAGATCGTGATTGTCGGAACTGAAGAAGAAGAATTAAAACAATACACTTCGGGGAAAAAGCTGATCGTCAATGAGGGGATCAGGGATTTTTACATCGATGAATCGATTCTTTATTTGAATCAAACTGAATTTGACAATTTGGAAAAAGCGATTACCTATCTGATAAGTGGTACAAAAAATTTGTTTGTACTCTTTTCACTTAGTGATCCATTATCACTTGCAATTACACCCATTCTTGCTCAATCTGCGGGAAGGTCGAAATGTGATCCCAGTTTTATCGGGGTAAATATGAACAATTATAATCCGCATGAAGAGAAAATTGCAAATGAAAACATCAACTATTTTTTAAAGAACCGTTACAGGTTTTATCTAATCGAAAAAGAAGAAAACAACTTCTCGCTGCAAGCAAACGAGGAAAAATCGAACAGTGAATTGCTGGATGAGATCATCAATTCATTAGCGAAAAATTTAAAACAGGCTGAATCAAAAAATTAAGTAATACTGGAGGTATTATGTCTTTTGCAACATTGGAACAACAAGAAGTAATTTTACGCGCCAACCTTAAAGTTGTTGGAGTTGGTGGCGGAGGCTGTAACGCGGTTAATTCGATGATCAAACAGGGTCTCGAAGGAGTCGAGTTTATTGCCATCAACACCGATGCCCAGTGTCTCGATTCAAACCTTGCGTCAAAAAAGGTTACGATCGGAACAAAAATAACAAAAGGTCTTGGAGCCGGAGCTAATCCTGAAGTTGGGAAGGCCGCCGCCGAAGAAGATCGTGCAAAAATTGAAGAAGTGCTTATGGGTGCTGATATGGTTTTTATTACCGTAGGCATGGGTGGAGGCACCGGAACAGGCGCTGCCCCGATAGTTGCACAGATAGCAAAACAAAATGGCGCTCTTGTGGTTGCAATAGTTACCAAACCCTTCAGATATGAAGGTCCTAACAGAATGAAAAATGCGGAAGCAGGAATTCAGGAAGTGAAAAAATATGTTGACAGTTTGATTATTGTCCAAAACGCTAAACTTCACGATCTGCTCCACAAAGACGCTCCTGCGTTTTCAGGTTTTGACAAACCAAATGAAATTCTTTATGAAGCAACAAAAGGTATCGCAGAAGTGATTACCTATGAAGGTATGATCAATTGCGATTTTGCAGATGTAAGAACTGTAATGCAGGCAAGCGGTCTCGCCCTTATGGGAACAGGTACCGCTACAGGCGAAAACAGAGCTATTGAAGCAGCACAGAAAGCAATATCAAGTCCACTTCTCGAAGGAATGGATATTCGTGGTGCAAAATCGATGTTGGTAAACATAACTGCCTCAACAAATCTTACGATGCATGAAGTTCAGGATGGAATGGCAACAATCACTGATGCAGCCGGTGAAGATGCCAATGTTATTTTTGGTCTCGTTCAAAAAGAAGAAATGAAAGATTATCTTTCTTTTACTGTTATCGCTACCGGATTTGACACTTCAAAACAAAATAGCCGTCCAATCCCAACTGTGAAACCCGTTGAAAAACCGCAATCAGGTCAATCAATCTCCGGACAGTATTCTCACAGTGCAGCTGCCGAGGCACAGATTGTTACTCCAACTTTCCCGATAAGGGACCTTAATAAAGATGACATCAACACTCCGGCTTTTCTCAGAGAGCAATTAAGAGCAACCCATGGAGCTGACTCACAGGTTCAGGAGCAAAAATCGTTTGATTTCAAAGATTCAAAACAAGACAATGTTAATTCTTTGAAATTCAAGAGTAACCCCAACAGTGTAGCAAAGGAAGATGAAGATGATCAAAGTGCATCATTCCTCAGAATGATCATGGACTAACTCAGCCCTTACACACTAAATACCTCCGTTTGGACGGTACACATCAGCCGGTGTACCGTTCCAAACATTTTTTAATATATAACCACCCCACGACCGCACCGCCGTTTTTTTGCAAATGGATTTTAGAATAGTTACACAGATTCCACAGATAGGTTCTAAAATTGGAACACGGATATCACGGATTATCACAGATTCCACGGAAGATAAAGGGGACGCAGATACACGCAGATTAGACGGAGTTACGCGGATAGGGGATTTTTGAACACGATATTCACGATGGAAAAAGATGTTCACGATCATGGCCCTGTAAGGGGTCTACTCTGGGTAGAAATGGAAATAACCGCCATCATGGCTCCGGAGGAGTCTCGTCTGGGTAGAACAATTCAAAATCAAAATGCGCCCCGGATGGGGTGCCGTATGGGTAGAAATGGAAATAACCGCCATCATGGCTCCGGAGGAGTCTCGTCTGGGTAGAATAATTCAAAATCAAAATGCGCCCCGTTAGGGGTGCCGTATGGGTAGAGATGGAAATATCCGCGATCAGCGCCCCGGATGGGGTGCCGTCTGGGTAGAACAATTCAAAATCAAAATGCGCCCCGGATGGGGTGCCGTCTGGGTAGAAATGGAAATAACCGCAATCATGGCTCCGGAGGAGTCTCGTCTGGGTAGAACAATTCAAAATCAAAATGCGCCCCGGATGGGGTGCCGTCTGGGTAGAAATGGAAATAACCGCAATCATGGCCCCGTTAGGGGTCTCGTATGGGTAGAACAATTCAAAATCAAAATGCGCCCCGGATGGGGTGCCGTCTGGGTAGAAATGGAAATAACCGCAATCATGGCTCCGGAGGAGTCACGTATGGGTAGAACAATTCAAAATCAAAATGCGCCCCGGATGGGGTGCCGTATGGGTAGAACAATTCAAAATCAAAATGCGCCCCGGATGGGGTGCCGTGTGGGTAGAGATGTTTCGTCGCAACGATCAATTTCCGCAATGCATTCCCCCTCTAATTTTAGGAGAGGGGGTTAGGGGGTGAGGTCCCTCAAATCCTCTGCGGTTCAACTCCAAAATCCCCCCAAAAAACCGTTTGTTCAAATGGAGAAAATTTCCTAATTTTCACTCTCGATTAACAAAGAAACTAAAGAATTTTGAGTACAGGATATCACCGCCTGCTGAGTCGTCCACTGATGTTAAAAAGAACGATACGAGTAGTAGAACTCTTCACACAAACAGGAGATTGGGGTGAAGTACGGCGAGTTGTATTTGATCAAAATATTTTCCAAACTGAGAATCTCAACACCATCAAAGCCGACTACTCCGAGATAAAACGACGACTCCTTACCCTTTCACCGGAGGCACTCCAAAAACTCTCTCAAGTTCCGTCAGAAACTGCAAAAATAATCAATTTGATAGCCATTTTTAATGTATATCCATTGTTTCGGGAGTTCATGTCAGAGTTTGTTTATAATAGATTTCAAATGGGGAACAGGGAATTAGTGCCCACACATTTCCTCCACTTCATTGAAGAAATGAAATTCCGTCACGCTGAGTTGCAGCACAAAGGTGAAATCACAATCAAAAAGGGTGCTGGATTTGTCTTTCAAATCCTTCGGGAAACAGGTCTTCTGAATGGCGAATTAATAGTCTCCCCATTCCTCCCATGGGAAGTATCTGACCTCCCTGAACTCAAAGATTCCACAATCCGGAAAGCCCTGCTTCAATGAACTCAAATACTCAGGTTCTCAAGTTCTCAAGTTCTCAAGTACTCAGATAGCTTATGACAAACCTTGACAACCTTTTCAACTACATAAACTCAACCAACCTTTTGACTACTGCAAGAGCAGGGGGGCAACTCCCAATCTACCTGTATGCTTATCCAGCCACACAAGAGGATGAAATGAGCGACCTGATTGTCGGGTTAAAAAGCAGACTCACTTCTGCCGGAAAGTCGGTAATTCACAAAGATATTTTTGAAATGGTGGTGGATATCCTGGAGGATAATGACGAGTTTACTTCACTCCTTATTGTGGAACCTGAAACTCCCAAATGGGATGTGGCGGATCATATTAATGCAGTTGCAGACTTCACTGATATGGTACTCCCTCGAATTAAAGAAGAAATTGAACTCAACTCATCTTCCGTGGTTTTCCTTTCTGGAATCGCCAAATGTTACCCTTTTTTAAGAACAAAAGGAATAATTGAAGGACTCGAAATTGGTCTTTCTGATACTCCCGTTGTATTGTTTTTTCCCGGAACTTACGACGGATGGACGATGCTTCTTTTTGGTACCGTTCACGAACACTCATACAGGGCAATAAACCTAAGCGGTCAATTGGACGGGAAATAATTTTATGAAATTAAGAGCAGGCAATTAAAATGAAAATACACGAACTTTTTGTTGATGACATCACCCGCAGGATTGAAGGCGTTATTAAAGTTTCCGAAGTTAAGTATCTCGTTGATGAGATGCGCGAGTTTGTGATTACAGAGGAAATTGGCAAAATTTTAAGGGAACTCTTCGAAAAATACACAGCCACAAAGCAGGGCAATCCCGGTGTTTGGCTTTCGGGATTTTTTGGAACGGGAAAGTCGCATCTGCTCAAGATACTTTCGCTTGTCCTCTCAAATCGTGAAGTTGATGGTGTAAAACTTGGGAATGCCTTCCTTGAAAAACTAAAAGATGATTTTGATATTGAAGGTCTGGTGATGAAGGTGTTAAAAGAACCTGCACAGACGATCCTTTTTAACATCGACAGCATAGCCGACCAAAAACACCGCACCGGCGAAGCAAATATTTTTATGCCGTTTAAAAAGATGTTCGACCGTGCCCTCGGGTTTTCAGATGATCCTGCCATAGCCAAACTTGAACGGGACCTGATCCATATCGGTAAATTGGATGCCTTCAAGGAAGCCTTTAAAAAGGCAACGGGGAAAGAGTGGGAATCAAGTCGTGAAAGGCTTCTTACAATGTCGAAGGGGCTTGATACAGCTTTTGCAGAGGTAACGGGGGACACCACTATAACCGATGTAAGAAAAAAATATCAGGAAGAGACACCCCTCTCGGTGGAAAGTTTTATTAATGACATCAGGGACTACCTCGATACAAAACCTGCAGGTTTCAGACTGGTTTTCCTCGTGGATGAAGTGGGGCAATATATTTCCCGCGACCCAAGAACCATGCTCAATCTGCAAACCCTTGTGGAAGACTTCGCCGTTGCATTCAGGGGGAGAGTGTGGGTTATGGTGACAGCCCAGGAGGAAGTTACTGAAATGGTGAAAACCATGAATGCCGCACAAAAATCCGATTTTTCCAAAATCCTTGGCAGATTTGAAGTGAAACCAAAACTCACTTCACAAAATGCACAGGAAGTGATAAAACGCCGTCTCCTCAAGAAAAAACCGGAAGCACAGACCTCACTCGATTATCTTTTTGAACAGCAGGGTGAGGTAATAAAAACAAAATTTACATTCCCCGATGACACAAGTTATAACAAACAAGTGCCCAACACCGAAACATTCACCGGGTTTTATCCCGTTCTGCCGTATCAGGTTGAATTGTATCAGCAATGTCTCATTTCTCTGTCTGCCCATGGGGCGTTTGTAGGCAACTACGCTTCACTTGGTGCCCGTTCGATGCTTGGGGTTTTCCAATCAGCACTTATGAGTGTGAAGGACGCGGAGAGGGGAAGTTTTGTACCGTTTGATCTCTTTTTTGAAGGAACCCGCGCTCTTCTGAAGGCACAACCATACCATACAATTTCTGTATTGGAGGGAAACCACGAAAATCCGTTTAATCTCCGTTTATTAAAAGTGCTGTACCTCTTAAAATACTTAAATAATTTCCCCGTTACGGTAAAAAACCTTGCAGTTCTTATGACGGAGGAAAGTGACGGAAATCGTGAGGAACTCGAAAAAAAGATCAGGGCTTCACTCGATTACATGGTAAGATATTCGTGGGTTCAGGAAGTGAACGGGAATTATGAATATCAGACCGATATCCAGCAGGATGTTATCAATGGAATCAAAGCAGTTCCGTTAAACCCCGGTGAACTCCGAAACTTCATTGCCTCAACAGTTTTTACAGATCTGCTTACAAAAAGTAATAATCTGAAGTTAAAACACAATCGTACAGGTCTAAACTTCCCATATTCAAAAAAGATTGACAGGCATGACCACGGGAGTCCCATAGGCGAGGTAAAACTCCACCTGATTACGGGAATAGAGGATAACTACCCTACAGATACCGAACTCCTCACTCTATCAATGACACCAAATGAATTGTTGATAGTCCTTGCGTCCGATAAAAAACTGATTGAGGATGTTGCTCTTTATCTTCGTACAATTCGCTACGCTCAACTCAACAATACCGCACAGTTGGGTGAGGAAAAAGCCGCTGTAATTCAGACAAAATTACGCGAGAATGTTATCCGTCGCAAAGGCATTGAAAGTCTTATCGAAATTCTTCTTAGGGATGCAAAGTTCCTTTTTAACGGCAGGGAGATTACAAGTCAGTCTTCAGATTTTTTCACCCGATTAAATGAAGCAGCTCAACAGCTTATTGACGGGTCTTACATCTACCTCAATAAACTTACCAAAGTGCCTGTTAAAGCCGATATTATCAATCTTTTACGGGATCACACCTCCGAACAGTTCATCGCTGAAATGGGTGCATTCAATGATGTGGAAAACGAACTTTTTATGCAGATAAGTAATAAGGTGGAGTCAGGTGTCAGGGTTGATCTAAATTCTCTCATAGAACATTTCAAAAAAATCCCTTATGGCTACATCGACAACCTTATTATCCCACACGCTCTTACTTCTCTTTTTGTGCATGGCAAAGTAACCATTTATTATAATGTCACTGAAATGAGTGCCCTTGATCTCTCTAAAAAAATTGATAACAGCAGGGAATATGGCTCGATCATTGTTAAAACAGTTGAAGAGATTCCTAATGAATTGGTACAAACCGCCCGGATGTTTGCCTTTAACTGGTTTGGAAAACCACTCAACGCTACTGACAATAAATTAGTTTTTCAGGAGATGAAAGATGAATTACATAGCGAAGCCCACGATCTTAAAAGTCTTGTTTTGAGAGCAAATGAATACCCCTTCCTCTACAAAGTGAACCCCGTTCTTGAACGATTTGAACGGGTGGTTAATTTTGACATGAGAAAATTCTTCGACTACATCTCAGAGTTTGGACCCGCTTTAATAGAGGAAAAGGATATAATTGAAAGAATCCGTAACTTCATGAAAGGTGGACAAAAGGATCTTTACGACAGGGTGTCCTCATTCCTGAAGGATCATCGTACCGATCTTGAACATCTCGAATCTGAATATAAGGATATGTTGGTGGATTATTTAAAATCCGATGAGCCATATCTTAACACTCAGTTTAACAAACTCACAAATGCTCTTGACGATCTTGGAATTCTCCTGTCAAAAAAAATGAATGATCTGAAGTTGGAAATGTGTGCAGTTGTGGCATCCATGAGGGAAAATCTACAGTCTTTTGACGGGTATTCCGGGGTGCCTGAAGAGGATAGATATAAAATTACACAGATTCTCGACAGACATAACTCAAGAGTGAATACCTCCTCCTCTATAACTTCTCTGCAACTGTTTTGGGAAAATTTTGAACTAAACCTCAGAACAGAAATTGTACAGAAAATTCAGGATTTGCAGCCAAAAGTTGTGGCACCTCCGCCAACAACTGTTGATGCTGGTGAACCAAATATAGCTCCGCCTCCTCAACCTACACCTCCCGCAGTGAAGATTGTTCAAATGAGAATGATCAAAATAGATTATAATAAACAATTAATAAGTTCTCGCGGGCAGGTGGAAGAGTATATCGAATCTCTTAAAAGGAAAATGAATGAAGAGATCGATAAGGGAAATCAGATAATTTTATAATAAGGATAGACACCCCCTATGGACAAAGGGAAATTAAAATTTTTTGCCGCTGATGCCCGCAGAAGGCTAATCAGTCATATCAGTGCAAGAATCGGTTTTATACTCACAAATGACACAGCCGAGTTTATTGAAAAAGCGGCACTAAAAGAAAAACTCCGTTCTTCCTGGGAGAAGGCTCCCGACCGTGAAGAGTTTATAGAAAGGCACGCCTACACTCTTTTTAACCGTCTGATTGCCCTGAGGTTTATGGATGTGCGGGGGTATAACTTTGTCCCTGTGGTCACTCCCAGAGTTGTTGGTGGTGATCCCGGAATTCTTGCAGATGCCAGAACGGGACTTTTTCAGCCCGATCTTCCTGTTGATACACATAAAATTTCCGATCTGCTTACGGGTAAAATCCCAACTCACAACCCTTTTAATGAAGCCTACAAACTCCTCTTTATTGCTGCTTGTGGATGGTATAACAAACAACTCCCTTTTATGTTTGAACCTCTGAACTCATACACAGAACTTCTGCTCCCCGACGATTTGCTCAGTACAAATTCCATAATCAGTTATATTAATCAAAACCTTGGTGTGGAAGAATGCGAAAATGTGGAGGTAATTGGGTGGTTGTATCAGTTTTATATAGCTGAGAAAAAGGACATCCTGATTAAAAGAAAAACGAGATACAGCACAAGTGAAATACCATTTGTAACTCAGCTTTTTACACCAAGGTGGATGGTTGAATATATTACCCAAAATTCATTGGGCAGGTTTTGGCTTGAAGCAAGAGGTAACAGTAATTTACGGCAGGAAATGCAGTTTTTTATCGAACCGACCGATGGGAATCCCTTCATTAAAAGAGAAATAAACAGCCCTGAAGAAATTACTGTTATAGACATCGCCTGTGGATCGGGGCACATGCTTGTATATGCGTTTGAACTCCTTATTAAGATATATGAAGAAGAGGGTTATTACAAATCGGACATTCCTGAACTGATTATAGGCAAAAATCTTTATGGTCTGGAAATTGATGAACGGGCTGCCTCACTTGCAAAATTTGCTCTTGTAATGAAAGGAATGGAGTACGATAACAAACTTCTGCAAAAGAAAATTGAGCCAATGATTTATTGTTTCCGGGATTCTGATGAAGTGCCCGGATTTGAAAATGCCAAAACTCTGGGGTCATTGATCTCACCAAATACAGGGGAACTGGAATTTGCCGTCGAAAAAAGGGAGAAATTGGTTGAATCTTCAAATGATGACCTTTATGCCATCTCAAAGATACTCAGCTCAAAGTTTGACATTCTCCTTACTAACCCTCCGTATGTGAACGGCGGTTACTTTAATGAAACAACCAAAAACTTTGTAACCAAAAACTATAAGGATTTTAGCGCTGATCTTTTCTCGGTGTTCATAGTTCGTTCTTTTAACCTCGTGAAACCTGAAGGGTATCTTGGGTATGTAACACCTTTTGTCTGGATGTTTATATCGTCTTATGAGAAGTTGCGGAAACAGCTAATTGACCATAAAACAATTGTCTCTCTGGTTCGGCCCTCATATCATGCATTTTTTGAGTCGGCTTATGTACCACTTTGCACATTTGTTTTTCAAAACAAGTATGTTCATGATGCAGACGCCAAGTATTTTTTCCTCGATGAACTTGGCTACACTGACGATCAGGTACCTCGATTGTTGGATGGCATATACAACCCTGATTCAAACAGAAGGTTTGTGCAGAAACAATCCAATTTCTCAAAAATCCCCGGCTCACCAGTTGCGTATTGGGTGAGTGAGAGAGTAACTAAGATTTTTGAAGAAGCAACGCCCTTAGGCGATTTAGCAGAACCCAGACAAGGTTTAGCGACTGCGGATAATGATAGATTCTTGAGAATGTGGTTTGAGCCTGCCGTAGAAAACATTGGATTTGGTTATAGCAATGCTTTAGATGCAGAAAAATCTGGTAAAAAATGGTTCCCGTATAATAAAGGCGGAGAATTTCGTAAGTACTATGGTAATCAAGAATATGTCGTGAATTGGGCAGAGAATGGGAGAGAAATAAAAAGTTTTTGCTTTCTAAATGGTAAACAAAGATCGGTAATAAGGAGTGAAACCACCTACTTTAAATCATGCGTATCATGGTCCAAAATCAGTGCAGGCAATTTGGCACTACGTTATTATCCAAATGGATTTCTCTATGATGTTGCAGGTTGTTCAATCTTTACCGAAGACGAAAAGGCTAAAGAATATTTCCTTGCTGCAATGAATGGCAACTTAGCAAGAGTACTGTTTCGAATTATGTCCCCAACTATGAATTTTGAGGTTGGATCAATTTCAATGTTCCCAATACTCAGTTTAAAAAAGTTTTCTGACAGTGATTATCTGTACATAAAATCCAATATTTCCATCTCTCGCTTGGACTGGGACAACCGAGAAACAAGTTGGGATTTTAAGACTCCGCCATTGCTCTTGGATTATGATACAGAAACTAAAAACCCCGAACAGGGACCTCCATCACGGAGACCCGGTGCTGACCTTCTGATTTCACAACAATATGAAGAATACAAAACTTTTTGGACAGAAAAGTTTTTCCAACTTCACCGTAACGAGGAGGAGCTAAACAGGATATTTATAAAAATCTACGGTCTTGAGGAGGAACTGACTCCCGATGTTGAACTGAAGGATGTTACGATTCTGCAACCCGAAAAGATAATCACCCCTGAAGGCGGACTTGAATATAAGCAAGCTGAGGTTATTAAACAGTTCATCTCATGGAGTGTTGGTTGTATGTTTGGCAGGTACTCACCCGATAAACCCGGACTAATCCTTTCAAATCAGGGTGAGACACTAAAAGACTTCCTCGACCAGGTGCCGGAACCATCATTCCTCCCTGATGAGGACAATATCATCCCCGTACTTGATGACGAATACTTCGCCGACGACATTGTTGCCCGATTCAAAAAATTTATCGAAACCCTCTTCGGCAGGCAACACTTCACCACAAATATAAGGTTCATAGAAGAATCTCTTGGAATGGATATTCGAAAATATTTTGTAAAGGAATTCCATAAGGACCACCTCCAGCGATACAAAAAGCGACCGATCTACTGGCTTATCTCGTCACCCGCCGGCAGCTTCTATGCACTGATTTATATGCACCGCTACAATAACCAGACGATGAGCAAAATATTTAACGACTACCTTAAAGAGTTCAGAAGTAAACTCATTTCCCGCTTGAAGGACATTCAGGATGGTATCTTCACAGGGAACAATCCCGTAAAAGAAGAAGACCGCCTCCGCAAACAGTTAAAAGATGTGGAAGACTTCATCCTCACCATGACCCCCTTCGCCATGAACCCGATAACAATCGACCTCGACGACGGCGTGAAGGTTAACATTGCGAAATTTGCCGGAGTTGTGAAAGGAATCCAATAATGCAGTAATGCAATAATGCAGTAATGTCGAATGATTCAAAATCAAAATGCGCCCCGTGAGGGGTGCCGTATGGGTATAGATGGAATACAATATATATTTTCGAACTTATATCGACCTGAATAGACAAAAGGCTCCGGTGATCGTTTTGGGTGCCCTGTGGTGTCCACATCGCAACGCCGGTGAAATGACTAATAAGATCGGTGAAATTAAAAAACAAATTATTAATAATCCAAACAGTGTTTTGGGATGGACGAATGCGCATGAGAGTAATCGTAAGGTAATTTTATCGATTGTGGATTGGTTTTTTCGAAAGGATTGTCTGCAATTTAATGCTTTTGTTGTTCCGGGAAGGGCGATACCGGAGAACCTGACGCTTGATCTGCATAAACACGAGTGCTTTTTTGAATGGTTTAATGAACTCTTGGGTTCATCCCTAAAACCGGTGGATAAATACCACATTTATATGTCGCTGAAAGACCCGGAATTAAAAGAGAGTACCACGAAATTGAAAACTGTACTTTTGCAGAATTTCACAGGTCCGGAATTGCCACCATGGATAAAAATTAATCATGTGTATCAGAATGATATCAGGCTGAGTCAGTTATCAGATGTTTTGACAGGTGCAATTTCTTACTCCTTTAAAGGGCCTTCGGCCAATCAGACAAAACATGATGTGGTCACAATGATAAGGTTAAAATCAGGTCATACTCTGCTAAAAAATACTCCGGAGAGCGAAACTAAATTTAGTTTGAAAGTATGGGAAAAGAAAGACAAAATTCTTTGAACACTGCCGAAGGCATCCCTTTGGGAGATATTCATGATTAAAAAAGATGGTCACGATTTAGGCCCCGTGAGGGGTGCCGTATGGGTAGAATGATTCAAAAACAAAATGCGCCCCGTGAGGGGTGCCGTCAGGGTAGAATAATTCAAAATCAAAATGCGCCCCGTGAGGGGTGCCGTATGGGTAGAATGATTCAAAAACAAAATGCGCCCCGTGAGGGGTGCCGTATGGGTAGAATAATTCAAAAACAAAATGCGCCCCGTGAGGGGTCTCGTCTGGGTAGAGATGGAAATATCCGTAACCATGGCCCCGTTAGGGGTCTCGTCTGGGTAGAATAATTCAAAAACAAAATGCGCCCCGTGAGGGGTGCCGTATGGGTAGAGATGGATAACACATTGTAAAACAATAAATTAACATAAAATTTGTATGATAACATTAGATATGTTAGATATACAAATAATCACCGGGGAAAGAAAAGGAAGGATAAAAAAAACCGGGACCGCCAAGCGAGTTGACGTGTCCCTTAACTCCTTCAACACATGGTCGATGAGATATGCAAAATTACAATTTTTACAGTAAATTGTCAAATGGAAAATGAGTAAAAGAGCCATATTGTAATTATTTACCAATATTTTCCTATTTGAATCGCATCAAAAGACAAAGAAATTATTTAATATTTGATAAACCAAATAGTTAGTTTTGTTCAAATGATTTTTAACAATGAAGAATTGAACTAAACCTTATTTCATGGAGATGAGATGGAGAAGAATGCAAAGCAGATTATGACAGCCAGAGATTACATGGAATTAGCCATTAAGGAAATGCATGAATCAAAAAATGAATCGCGAGCTGACGGGAAAGTGTTGCCCAAAGTTGGTGCTGTTCTCGTCTTCCCGAATGGGACTTATGAGTTAGCACACAGGGGTGAGTTGCGGGATGGTGAACATGCAGAGTTTACATTATTAGAAAGGAAGTCTTGGCAGAAATCTCTTGAAGATTGTGTTTTATACACAACACTTGAACCTTGTTTTGAAAGAACTCCACCGAAAATTGGCTGCTGTAAAAGAGTAACAAAAGCCAGGATTAAAACTGTTTATGTAGGTATTGAAGATCCTGATCCAACAGTCGATGGAAAAGGAATGCGGTTCCTTGAGGATAACAAAGTGTTTGTAAAAATGTTTGATAAAGATTTACAGGAAGAGATTGAAAAAGCCAACAGAGAATTTATTAAACAGGCAAGAGAGCGAAGAGTCTTCGTCTCGCAACGGAAGCAAACAATAACTGAAAGAGTTTTCGCACATGCCAATAAAAGTGAATTCTCTAATGATGCCTTACAGTTATTGATTAATTCAGCAAATTTAGGGATGGAAGTTGACTCAAATGAATTTAATGAATATCTTGCCTCTCTTAATCTGTTAGAACGGAATGATCAACAAAACACTTATTTACCGACTGGAAATGGACTATTATTATTTGCAAGAAATATCAGAAATCGATTTCCACAAGCAGCGGTCATGTTTTCGGATTATTCTTTATCTGGGCAAGAGAAAGCCATGACCTTCGACCTACCTTTAGTTCTACTTCCAAATGCGATCGAGCAATGGTTGGAAAATAACATACAAAAATCGGTCGATACTTCTTCACATTTTGAACGGAGAAACAAATACGAGTATCCCCTTGAGATTTTACGAGAGGTTATAATTAATGCAATCATCCATCGTGATTATTCGATTGAAGAAGCGAAGTGTCAAATAGTGATTGATGATGAAAAAATTGTTGTTAAAAGTCCAGGTGCTCCTCCACCTTCCATCACAATTGAGCAAATGAACTCCTTTAAAGCACCTACTATAAGTAGAAACCCAATTATTTCTTATATTTTTAACTTAATGAAATTTGCAGAAGAAAGAGGTCGGGGAATGAAACTCTTTAAAGATATTCTCACTCAATATGGAACTCCACCTCCAATTTATAGCTTTCAGCATCCCTATCTTGTTGTTACATTTTATAAAAGTTTCTCTGGGTTGAAAAAACGACTTTTTTCAGCTAAATCGATAAATTTAAATGAAGAGGAACTCAAAGGGTACTATCATGTTAAATTTCACGGTCCGATCAAAAGAAAAGACTATCAAGATTACTTTAAAATCAAACAGAAGACGGCAGAGCGACAATTGGCAAATCTTGTAGAAGCACAATTGATAACTCGTGAGGGCGCAACTACAAGTACATATTATTTGGTACCGGCTGAGACCACTACCGACATTTTGTCGCAAGGCCTTTCATAAATCCCCTGTAATACAGGCTCTCGCGACACCTCTCGCGACATTTTGTCGCAAGCCGGTGGTAAAATTGGTTGGAAAACAGGCTCTCGCGACACCTCTCGCGACATTTTGTCGCAAGCCGGTGGTAAAATTGGTTGGAAAACTGGTAATCGCGACACCGATCGCGACATTCTGTCGCGATGAGACCAGGAAATTGAGTAAAATGAGGTAATCGCGACATTTAGAAGTAATAATAGAGTTGACGAGGAAAATTAAAAAATACCAGTCCTGGGAATCGAAGTTGAAAAGCGTCTCTTAATTCCTCTGTGTGCTCTGTGAGCTCTGTGGTTTTAACGAAACCTAATAATTTCGGGATTTAAATCCGAAATACTTAACATTTGACAAAGTAGTGACAATTAAAAGATTTAAAAGAGAACAGTATTGAACCTAAAACAACAACTGACAAAAATATTTGAGAAGAAACGAATCGTCGTTTGGTATGATGCCTACGGTGGATTTGGTAATACGGCAACTGAATGGCTTCCTGATGATGTGAGGTTGATTACCGTTGACAACAATGAGTTTGGCATAAAAACAAAAATCTTTGGTGAGAAAAACCAAAAGTTTCTGATTTATTCGAACAAACCAAAACCTGATCCTGAAGAAAACTGGTTGCTTGATGTGGCGATGACAGGACATGAGTTCAGTGCTGAAAAGGTGGCACTTCTTTTACAGGAGATGGAGTTCCCAACGGGATTCAGAGGATTTGTTGAGGATAGACTTCCATTTTTTAACAGTGAAGGACGAAAGAAAAAGCTTGCCCAACTTATAGGAAAGGAGGACCGCCTTACCGAATCACATCTCGCACTCATGATGATTGCTGTTACTCTTGGTGAACAACCAGTGATGGATGATATCCTTCTTGCTCTTATCAACGATGCAAGACTGCAAGGTGACAAATTTCCTCAGATTCAGAAATTTAAACTTGACGGGTTTATCAAGGATTATCTGACTTCACGGTTCGGATTTCAGGGTAAACTCATTATTGTTGATGAATTGCCGCAGTTTCTCTTTAAAAGTGAATTTGAGCGGCACATACCGGTGGAGAGCTCCAAATCCTGGAATCAAAAAGAGGAATGGACGCCCGCAGCGGAATCGTTTTTCAAAAACTGGATGAACAACTCGAGATATAAAGAGAGTTTTGATCATTTTGCCAGATTGTTTGAAGAGGGTAGCAAGGCACAAGAGAAGCTTTCGTTACATGGTTACGAAAAATTTATAGACTGTAAAGCTCCAGAATGTGTTGATAAGGAGATTGTAAAAGGGCTTGCCCGTGGCGTTGAAAACAAAACTGTTACCTCTTCACGAATAAAAGAGATTATTGGGATAAGGCTTTATTGTTTCTATTTTGAAGGTTACAAACATCTTTATGATGCTCTTTACCATGCTGCACTTCTTACAGAGAGTGTGAAACTTTTCCCTCCAAAATTTACCACAGCCGATGAAGGTTTTAAGTATTATTCAGTGAGTGGTGCTGCGATCGACACCTGCTACAGGAAATATTATTTCAGCGTAAAAGGACGGAAGCATGAAAGCGTGCTGGGAGCTGTTACAAAGATTGTTGAGCAGACCTGGCTAAATAACTTCCTTTTTCCGCTTGAAGTGGCTTGGAAAAAAGCTTTGGAGTTGCAGGGGAAGTGGTCGTTTTCTTCGATAATTATGCAAAACAGATTTTACCAGACTTATATTCAACCTTTTAACGGTAGTGATAAAAGGATTTTTGTAGTGATTTCGGACGCTTTGCGTTATGAAGCTGCAGCGGAACTCACAGAACGACTCGTAAAAAACGACAAATTTGAAGCAAAGCTGGAGATGATTGCCGGAGCGGTACCAAGTTATACTCAGCTTGGGATGGCGGCATTGCTTCCCAATAAAGATTTGCAGATTATCCCGGGAGGTGATTCGGTTGCCATCGACGGAAAACCCGCTTCCTCCGGATATCGTGAAGCAAGGTTGATCGAGAGAAATCCTCGCTCAAGGGTATTTTCAGCTTCTGAGTTTGTTAAAATGGACTCGACAGAAGGGAGAGAGGCAGTAAAAGCTCTTGAGGTAATCTATATTTACCACAACAAAATAGATTCAACCGGAGACGATAAAACCTCCGAAGGGGACACTTTTAAGGCGGTGGAGGATGCTTTTGAGGATATTGAAAACCTCTTGAGGCGAATTGCGGCTTTTAACGGATACAATGTATTGATAACAGCCGATCATGGATTCCATTTTCAGGAATCAAAATTACCAGACAATGAGTTTATAGATGCCTCAATTTACGGAAATGTGGAAGTTCTGAAAAGGCGTGTTGCATTTGGGTCGAATTTTAAGACTGATGAAAAGGTGATTAAAATGACCGCAGAGCAGATCGGAATCAACTCGACACACGAGTTCCTTTTTCCTGCGGGGCGTGCAAACTTTAAGTTGGCAGGTGCCGGTAGCAGATTTGTTCACGGGGGGCTTTCGCTTCAGGAAGTGGCAATTCCGGTGATCAAATTTACCAAAAAGCGAATTACAGATACCGAACTTGTTGGAATTGCAATTATCTCCAAAGGGAGTAATAATCTCACGACAAACAATCCCGTTTTTGAACTGATACAAAACAAACCTGTAAGTCAAAAGGTGCTCGAGAGGGAAGTGGTTGTTGGTATTTATGCCCCGGATGGCACTCTTCTTTCGGATGAACAGACACTGCTGTTTAATCTTCAAGGGAGTGATGCACGCCAGCTTTTAAGGGTGGTGAGGTTTGTAATGAGAGGTGACATTTCACGATATAACAATAAACGAGTTGCTTTAATGGTTAAAGACAAGATGGTAAAACCTTCGGAAGATCCGTTGATAACCAAAATGGATCTTTTCCTGAATATTCCACTTGCCAACGATTTTGACGATTTTTAAGGAATTTTAAGATGCTTGATGGACTTGATAAAAAATTATATGATGCTTTCCCCGGTAAGGTGGTAAGAAAAGACCTGACCAAAAGTCTGAGGGCGGGGATTAATGTTCCTGTTTTTGTACTTGAGTATCTATTGGCTCAATATTGTGCTTCCGATGATGGGCTGACTATTAACCAAGGGATTGAACGGGTTAAGCAGGTGCTTGAACAAAACTATGTGCGTCCCGATGAAGCGGAAAGAATCAAATCGAGAATCAGGGAGAGGGGAAGCTTTAAGGTTATCGATAAGGTGACGGTGAAACTGAATGAGAAAAAAGACCTTTATGAGGCGATTCTTTCTAATCTGGGTCTCAAAAATGTTGAAGTATCTTCAGAGTATGTAAAAAAATATGAAAGACTGCTTGCTGGGGGAATATGGTGTATCATTACACTTAAATATTTTTTTGATCCCGAATCAAATGTCTCCCCATTCATTATTTCAGACCTGAAGCCGATTCAGATGCCCGGTGCCGATCCCGAGGAGCTCCCTTCAAAACGGGGTGGTTTTACAAAAGATGAGTGGGTAGCGGCACTTCTTCGCAGTGTTGGGTATGAACCTGATACCCTTGATGAGAATGTCCGTTGGCACTTCATCGCGCGCATGATTCCTTTTGTGGAAAACAACTATAACATGCTTGAACTGGGTCCAAGAGGAACGGGGAAATCGTATATTTATGACGAGATATCTCCAAATTCGATTCTTCTTTCAGGGGGTAAAACCACAGTGGCGAACCTGTTTTACAATTTGTCAACAAGGCAAATTGGACTTGTGGGGATGTGGGATCTTGTTGCTTTTGATGAAGTTGGTGGTATCGATATGAAGGATAAAGATACCATTCAGATAATGAAAGGATACATGGCAAATGGTGCTTTTGCACGAGGGAAAGAGCATGTGAATGCAACTGCCTCACTCGTTTTTCTGGGAAATATCGATGGGGATGTAAATGACCTGGCAAAAACAAAACATCTTTTGATGCCTTTTCCTCCTGAAATGATCGATTCGGCATTTATAGACAGATTTAATTGTTACCTCCCGGGATGGGAAATCCCCAAAATGAAACCACAATTTTTTACTTCAAAATATGGATTCATAAGCGATTATCTTGCTGAGTGGTTTAAGGCGATGAGGAAAAAAAATTATTCTGACGCAGTGGGAAAACACTTCCATTACGGGCACGATCTAAATCAGAGGGACATTATAGCTGTCAGAAAAACCGTTAGTGGTTTGCTCAAATTGATCTATCCTCACGGTGAATTCACAAAGGAAGAACTGAAAGAGTGTCTCGATTATGCCGTAACCACACGCAGAAGGGTAAAAGAACAACTCTTCAGGATTGGTGGTCAGGAATTTAAGGATGTCAATCTGGGATACGAAGACATGGAATCAGGTGAAAAGTATGTGGTTTATCCGCCTGAATACAGATAAAACACCCCCCAAATCTCTCTGATACAATCGAGGACGATTGTCGCCCCTGACACTTACCACTGAATGTTACTCAAACACTCGAGTACTCAAGTTTCTCAAGTACTCAAGTTTCTCAAGTACTCAAGTTTCTCAAGTACTCTCCCGGGGGAACCTTAATTGCAGTTTGCTTGTAAAACAGTTATTCATAACTTGCAGTTGTGATTTTTAAAAAATTGGACAAATAATGAAGAAGCTGATATTTTTATTTTTTCTAACCACAAATATTGTTTTTAGTCAGGAGCTTGATGCTACTGTAATTGTAAATTCGGAGAAGTTGTCGATTCGGTATCGTGAAATCCTCGCAGATTTTGGACCGATGATTCAAACTTATCTTAATACTACTAAATTCAGTGGCTCGCCATGGGAATACGAGAAAATAAAATGCAGTTTTAATGTTTTTTTTAATACAGTGACTGATGAATCCAACTACACTGCTCAGGTGGTTGTAACAAGTATGAGGCGCGTTTACCAAAGTGACAAGTTTTCACCTATGATGGTGGTTAACGATGGTAACTGGGCATTTGTTTATGAAAAAAATCAGACCATCTTTTTTGATCCCAATTATTTTAACGGGCTCACATCTTTTCTTGACTATTATGCATATATGGTCATCGGTTTTGAGAACGATTCATGGGAAAAGGGAGCAGGAACACCATTTTTTCAGAAAGCGTTTGATCTTGTAAATCTTGCAAATGGAAGAAGAGCCACGGGTTGGGAAGCAGGATCGAGTTATAACAAATCCGATTTTGTCCAAAATATTCTTGACAATAAATATGGTGCATTCAGAGATGCAACCACGGAATATCACCGTGGAGTTGATATCTATGCAAAAAATAAAGCAAAAGGACAGGAGCTGATTGTTAAGATGATTAAAGCTCTTGATCAGATGAAATCAAAAATCGATTTCAGAAATGTTTATTTAAAGGTTTTCTTTGATGCCAAGAGTGGTGAGATAATTGAATATTTAAGAGATTATCCTGAAAAATCAATTTTCAAAACATTAAAAACTGTAGATCCTCCAAGACTTGCAAAATATGACGAGATTCTTCGGGCAGAATAAAATTTATTAACAGGAAGAATATTTTAAATGAATATTCTTCCTGTTAACTCCAATCTTCTTACTTCAATACCTGAAGTTTCACCATCATCGATTTGATTCCTACAGCCGAGCCTGTCGAAATTTTTACAATATAAGTTCCTGAAGCGAGTGAATTTCCGATATTCACTGGTTCTGTATATTTGCCCGGCGAGAGGAAACCAAGGTCTTTTTCATAGACAAGCCTTCCGAGTAAATCATAAAGAGTTAAACTTGAACTACCGGCTTCCGGTACAGTAAAGACTACGGTAGCAGATGAATTTCCTGCCCCTGAACTTGATGAAAAAGGATTTGGGAAGGCAGAAATCTGATATTCCTGCGGAAGTGTTTGCTCATTTTCAATTGAAGCGGGAGCCAGATATTTGATCAATTCCGTCCAAAGTTCTGTTCTGTCCCTGTCATAACCCAAAGCCCACATCCCAACACCACGAAGATTTTTCTGCTTTGCGAGATTAAATTTTAGGGCAAGACTGCTGTCGTTATCAAACCACACCTGATTAAATTTGTTGTTATTCGGGATTGTATAATAAACAGTCTGCGATGAAGTATGCCAGATAAGAGTGTAGAACTGGGATTGAGCCATGGCTGCATAAACTCGAGGGTGTCCGATGTAGGAACTGATTGTTGAACCCGGCAGATTTGTGTTTGCCACCCATTCGCACCCATAATAGGGCACACCGAGTATCAATTTTTCGGGGGGACAACCGGCATATTGAGTATTCACTGTGTTTGATATATTATAACCTCCACCTGTGAGGGGGGCTGATGGACCCGTTGTAGTGCTCCATGAACCGTTGAAGTCATAACCCATGATAAATATATAATCGCATGAAGCTGCAAGTCCCTGAAGGTTCCAGCCACTCCAGTTAACGGCAGGACCTGCAAAAGAGACCTCTTTCCCCGGAAGTTCAGTATGAATATAGTTGGTTAAATCGGTCATAAAACCATTGATAACTGACCCACGATCTGCTGTGTTTAATCCCTCAAAATCGATATTTACTCCATCGAGAGAGTACTGGTTGATAGTGGCTTTCACTTTGGCAAAAAAGTTTTGTTTTGCAGTTGCATTTGTAATCAGCCAGTGGATTTGTGAAGCATCAAAATTGACGGCAGTCATGATCACTTTTACACCATTTTGATGTGCTGTGTTAATCATGTTTGTCCAGGGCCATCCTGATGGATTGGTTACATTACCGAGGGAGTCGATCTGGAAATCAAATGCAGAAATATGGGTTATAATGTCATATCTTAGCCATGTAAGTGCGCCGGGATATTCCCAATAGGGGAGAAAACCAAAAACAATTTTCCCATTCTCTGCAGATTTATCAAATTGAAGGGAAATAATCCCCTCGGGTTCGGTAATACCTTTATCGTAAGGTCTTTTATTGTAAAATTCGAGATCTGATTGATGGATCGAACGCTGTTCCTGAGCGAGTAAGCTGATAGAAAGTAACAGGAACAGGAATAGGGGACTGAACTTCATAATTACTAAATTCCAAAAAGTTTTTTAAATTCATCATTTTGTTTTTCGAGGTCTTTTATTTTCTCGAGTTCTTCTTTTTCATTACCCTTGCTAAAAAAACGGGCGATAAAATCCTCAGAGGTCATCGTATCGCAACAACTCTTTTTTCCGTAATTGATAACCTCATGGTCGGATGAGACAACAATTAAATTTCTGGGGTTTTTCGATCGGTCAATCTCATCTTTAATAACAAGATCGGCAGGTCTTGAATCGGAGTAAACAATTTTCATTTTGTTGCTCCTTATCAGATCATTCATATAACCATCAAGAAACAGAGTTACCTTGTTATTTGAGTTACCAAATGCTCTGTCAAGTTGCACAACAAGTTGCTCCCTGACAAAAATTTTATCACTTTTTATCTTATTTTTAAGTGAGGGAATTTTACCCATCAGGTTATTTCCGTCAATGAAATAAATTCTCATCAAATTGCCTTTAATAGCTCATATTGTCAAGTTTCACCTTACCTCTGAAAACCCAGTAAATGCTTACTGTATAAGCGATTACAAACGGGATTCCAAAGGCAGCCATGGTTAACATGATCTCCAAAGTGGTTTCTGAGGACGCAGCATTATAGATCGTTAAATTATATTCAGGTGATATGGAAGATACGAGGAAATTAGGGAACAAACCCACCGCAAATAATGCCATAAGGCTGAGAATGGCGGCAGAAGATGAGAGGAAAGCAAAAAAATCTTTTCCCCTTTGAGTCTCTCTTGGAATATTTGCGATTGCCATCATGTTAAGAAATGCAAGCAGAAAAAACTCAGGGTGTGCTCTAAAAGGAGCAACCATGTGGGGAATATAAATGAGCGTTGCCATGGTTGCGGTAGCATAACAGATAACAAAAAAGATTGTGGAATTGTTGATCCATCCTCTAACCTGTTTTTGCAGTTCACCATCAGTTTTCATTGCGAGATAAATTGAACCATGCATCATAAAAGCCGCGAGGGTTGTCATTCCAACAAGAAGAGCGTAGGGGTTTAACATTTCAAAAACAGTTATGTATAACTCCTTGTCCTTTCCTATCGGAACCCCCTGAATGATATTTCCAATAGTTACACCGATTAACATGGCAATAGCCATGCTTGCAATCGAAAAAGCCCTGTCCCAAAAAGCCCGCCATCTTTTGCCCTCTTCCTTGCTTCTTACTTCAATCGAAATTGCTCTGAAAATCAGCATAAAAAGGAGGAGCATAAACGGAATATAAAATCCTGAGAAAGCTGTGGCATATACATCAGGGAACGCAGCAAAGAGGGCACCACCGCCCGTGACGAGCCAAACCTCATTACCATCCCAAACGGGACCAATTGAATTAAGGAGAATTCTCCTGTCAAGATCGGATTTAGTGAGCAGATGAAGTGAACCCACTCCAAGATCGAAACCATCGAGAATTCCATAACCGGCAAGAAGATCGCCGATAAGGACAAACCAAATGGTGTTTATATCAAATGAAAATTCCATCACTACTCCGTCATTCTTAAGTTTTCAGAAAAATCGAGTTCCTTTGTCTTTGCTTCGGGACCGTGTTTAATTTTCTTATCGAGGAGGTAGAGGAAAACAACAAAAAGTCCGGCATATATCAGTGTAAAAAGAATCAGTGAAAAGATGATATGCTCGGAAGTAACAGTTTTTGAAAGTCCATCAGAAGTTTTGAGCAAACCGTAAACTATCCACGGCTGCCGTCCTATCTCCGCTGTGTACCAGCCGATTTGATTGGCAATCTGGGGAAGTAATACAGATACAACCAGAATTTTCAACCACAGAACGGATGTGAAAAGTTTACCCCGCCACCACAGAAAGATTGAAATTAGAGTGAGTCCGATTAGTGAAAAACCGATTGCCACCATCAGATGATAAGTTTGGAAAGTTACATTAACAGGAGGAATTTCATCTTTCGGAAAACTGTCCAATCCTCTTATGGGAACCGTTGGATCACCATGAATTAAAAAGCTCAACATCCCGGGAATTGCAATTCCATAAACTTTTTTATCAGTTTCGTTCACCCATCCAAACATGTAGAGATCGCCGGGGGAAAGAGAGTCGTAGTGTGCTTCCATGGCTGCAAGTTTGGCAGGCTGGTTTACGGCAACTCCGGAGGCGCTCGAATGACCGGTGAAGAGTTGGAACAATGATGCAAACAGAGCGACAAGAAGTGCGATCTTTAATCCTGCCTTTGCGATTTCCTCATGTCGCTTTTTGATCAAATAGTATGCGCTCACCGAGATCACGAGGAAAGCACCAGCGAGAAAAGCTCCGCCAAGAGTATGACTTAATCTCTCAACACTGGAAGGGTTAAAGACCATTCCCCAGAAATCGGTAATCTCGGCTCTTATAACTCCACCATTATTTACAAGTCGGTAGCCGGCCGGAGTCTGCTGCCACGAGTTGGCAACAACTATCCAGACAGCACTCATCATTGAACCGAGGGAGACCATACAAGTGGCAAAAAAATGAGTCTTTTTCCCGACTCTGTTCCATCCAAAAAGTAAAATTGCCAGGAATCCTGATTCAAGAAAAAATGCAAATATGCCTTCAGCAGCCAGGGCACTACCAAAAATATCACCTACAAAACGGGAATAAGTTGCCCAGTTGGTTCCAAATTCAAATTCCATTACAATTCCGGTGGCGACGCCCATCGCAAAAGTTAAAGCAAAAATCTTAACCCAGAATTTTGTCATCACCTCATACATTTTATTTCCCGTCTTGAGATACATCCCCTCCATAATTACAAGGATGATACCGAGCCCTATGGACAAGGGAGGGTAGATATAATGAAAAGAGATAGTGAAGGCAAACTGGAGCCTTGCCCATAATTCTGTTGTCATATTCTCATCAATTTCTTTTTGGCAGAGTTAATTTAAAAGTTGAGCCAAAACCCTGTTTTGAAGAGCAACTGATATTACCTCCCAATAATTTAAGGAGCATGTAAACTATTGAGAGGCCAAGTCCTGTTGATGACTCTCCTGCCGTTGGTCTGCTGCTCAATTTTGAAAACTTTTTAAACAAATTTTTAATTTCATCAGCCGGAATACCCACACCACGATCTTCAACTTCCAATAAAACTGTATCCTCTTCCTCCGTGAACCTGATATTTACGGTGGAATTACTATAGGAATATTTAACTGCATTGGAAATCAGATTATCGATAATCTGATAGACGAGGTTTCTGTCGGAATTTATGTAGAGTTTCTCACCCGGAGCATTAAAATGAATGTTGATACCTTTCCTTTTGGAATGGGGCAGGTTGCTCTCTATTGTTTCTTCGATAAGATTGATCAGATCAAAATCATGGAGGACTACATCAAGTTTCCCTTGCTCCATCCTGTCGATATTTAATAATTTATTTATAATATCGAGCATGGAAGTTGAAGAAATTCTGATATTTTCTGCATATCTGGTGATTTCTTCCGTTTCAAGCTCATTCACTTCATCACTGATAATTTCAGCAAAACCGAGTACTCCTGAAAGAGGATTTTTCAGATCGTGCGCAACGATCCCCAAATACTCACTTTTTTCTCTGTCAAGTTGTTCAAGCTGTAAGTTGGTATTGATCAATTGTTGGTTTTTCGAACTAAGTTCGGTGTTAAGGGAAAGCAGTTTTCCTGTTCTCTCATTGACAAGTTTTTCGAGACTGTCGCGTTCCATCACAAGTAAACTGGTTCGGGTTTTAATGATTACTATTACAATAGCGAACAAAATCAAAAAATAGAGGAAGTAAGCATAATTGTTTGCGTACCAGTAGTTCCTGATTTTAAAATGAAATACTTCGTCCGGGGTGGTGAAGCCCGAGGGGAGGATGCTACGCACCCTGAATTTGTAGTTACCCGGAGAAAGACTTGCAAATTCTCTGAACGAATTTTTGTTTAATTGTTGCCATGAGGTATCGATTCCTTCCATGTAGGTTTGATACAGCACGCTTGACTCATCTTCAAAAGAGAGAGCAGAAAAATTTATTGTGATTGAGCTTCCGGGAGAAAGTTTAAGCAATTCTTTGCCCGTGGATACTCCACTGAACCAGGCTGAATCACCAATCATCACACTCCTGACAAAAGTCTTGATTTCTGATTGAGTTTCTCTTTTTGAAAGATCAAATTTTAAGAGACCGGTGCTCGTGGCAAGCCAGAGAGAGTTTTCATCAAGTTTTTTATCTGCGTAAATTTTATACACATTAAATGCGTTAATTCTTCCAATTCGTGTAATTAAACTACTGTCTTTTTCAGGGAAAATTTGAATCGAATAAATACTTCCCTCGAGAAAAACTATCAGCGTATCGGGGCAGTAGTTGGTTACAAGTGGAGAACTGTATGGGTCTCTCGCACGCAAAGTCAATTTTGATTTTAGTTGAGTGAATGCACCACCCGCCGGATCAAATTTTAGAAGTCCTGAGGTTGTAACAACAATTGGAACTCCTTTTGGATTAAGAGTTGCGATTGCATTTCCAATTTTTCCGGATTCATATTTATACCAAAAAACTTCCGGTTTCTCAAAATAACCATTTGTAAATCTGACTCTTGCAAGGGTATGTGGTGAAATTTCGAGCCAAAAATCTCCTTTTGCCAACTCGGTTATATTTCTGATTTCTCCTGTAATCCCCGCCACCTTAATTGATTGAATTACTCTGTTCCCGGCAGGATCGAGCCTGACAACATTCAGTCCATCATCTGAAGCGAGCAGGACGATGTCGGTGGAATCACCTGGTGAGAGTGCCATAAAACAATATTTGTCTGTAAGCCTGATTTCCTCATTGCCTTCGATCTTGTATAATCCTGTTGAAGAAGTAATATAAAGTTGATCTTTGTGGTGAAAAAAGCTCCAGGACTCGTCAAGATCAACATTGTGTCTTTCAAAAATGTAATCAGAGGCTATCCCTGAAAAATTGATACTGAACACTCCAAAAGTAGAGGATACAAACAGTCTGTTGTTAAAAACGGAAACATCTGCAAGAGCACCAAATAGCTTGAATCTTCTGTCGAAAATAGAGATGGGAGAATTGATATTTATCCTGGCAAGCCCTTCCTCGAGGGTTATCCAGAGATTCTTTTGTCTGTCTTCATAAATTGAGTAGGCAACATTATTCCCAAGCCCTGTTTCTTCATTTAATGACTGGATGATGGTTCCCTCTTCATCGATAATAATCACGCCCATCGTAACCGTTGCTAAAGCAATAAGTCCATTCGACAACTGTTTGACATCATAAACACTTCCTCCATTTTTAAGGATCGGAAGATCATCCCTGACAGCAGAAACTTTCCCGTTTATAACCTCATACATCGCTCCATTTTTTGTGAAGAGAAATAAACCACCATCAGATTTTGGGCATAAAGTTATCCTTTCTGCATTCGACAGGATATTATTGGTAATGAAAGGGATAAGCTTTGTTCCATCAAAAATTTCGGGGTTTCCATCGCTGAAAGCAACAATTAATTTCCCGTTTGCATTAGCAAGACTGCTGATTGACCTTTTGGCGTTAAATGTATTTAAAAGCTTTCCATCCCAGCTAAAGATTTCAACATAGGTTGAGAAGTAAACTTTACCGTTAAACCAGGCAATGCTCCATACATCAAGAAAATCTTTTTCCTTCCCTGTCATTTTCGATTTTAGAGAAGTGTATTCCGCATTTCCTGTTTGGGTATATGAGATGTAGCCAATTTCATTAAATCCTGCTACATAAACAATACCGTCAGGAGCGAGGTAAAGAGCTCTGCATGTTACGCCGTTTGGTAGTCGGATGAGCCGCCATTTTACTCCATCATATTCAAGGATACCGTCTGAGTTTGCAAAATAGATAAGCCCGCGGGCATCTTGAACCGCACCCCAGTTTTGTGAGTGGAATCCATACATGATGGGAGGATAGTTATAGATAATGGGAAGACCAATAAATCTGGAGTTTTGCGAAAACGCAGAATTTATTGGAAGAAAAAGAAGAATAATAAACGAAATGATTACAGGAAGTTGTAACAAAAAATAGCCTGTGTGCAAAAAATCAAATTTCTATTTTATATATTAGTAAATTACAATTAGATAATAAAATCTGAGACAAAAAATGCTTGATCAAAACCCCTATCCTCCGTATTATGTGCCCCCAAAAAGGGGAGTAAAAGATTTTTTTATGATGATGTTTGCTTCGATGCTTGGTTTTATAATCGCAAGCATTGCGTTCTCATTTTTATCCTTTGGTATTATGTTGTTAATCTTTGGATTGATAGCGAGCTCTGAGACTGCTGTTGTCAGTCCCGACTCGGTTTTAAAGATTACGATGAATGAACGGATTGTTGATTCACCGCAAGCTGAAGACGACATCTTTGCACAGATTTTTGTTGATGAGATGGGGAAAAAATTGAGTCTTCAGGATTATGTTAATGCGATCAACGCTGCAAAAGATGACGATAACATCAAAGCGATATACCTCGAGTTGAGTGACGCCAATGGTGACCTTGCAAATCTTGACGAGATATGGAATGCACTCGACGATTTTAAGAAAAGTGGTAAAAAGGTGATAGCCTATTCCGATTTTCTGGGGCTTCGTGGGTTATATATGGCATCAGTTGCCGATAAAATTTATTTAAATCCGAGGGGTGGCATACTCTTTAAGGGGTTGGGTGCCGAAGTTCCGATGTTCAAAAACATGCTTAATTCAATCGGAGTTGAGGCACAGGTTATCAGAGCGGGGAAATATAAAAGTGCGGTTGAGCCATTTATTGCAAATGAACTGAGTGTTGAGAACAAAACCCAGTTGAGAGAATATCTCGCAGGGCTGTGGGGTTCAATTTTGGAAAAAATCTCCGCTAAAACCGGTTTGGATGTTTCTAATTTAAACATGGTTGCCGATTCTCTCGCTGTTTTTGATCCATCCGCAGCCTTTAGCCGGGGAGTGGTTGACGGTCTGGTATATCGGGATAAACTTGATTCAGTGTTGAAGGCAGGTTTTGGATTACAAGACGACTTAAAATTTATTTCTCTTAAAAAATATCTCAAAACCGGTGCCGGACATTTTGATTTTAACGGCAGCGAATATGTAAAAATCATCTACGCCGAAGGTGATATAGTTATGGGAAAAGGTGGAGAGGAGAATATCGGTGCAGATCCGTTTGTTAAAGCTGTCAGAGATGCGGCAGAAGATGAATCTGTTAAGGCAGTTGTGCTTCGTGTTAATTCGCCCGGTGGAAGTGCCCTGGCGAGTGATATTATGTACCGTGAATTGATGAAACTAAAATCGAAGAAGCCATTAGTGATTTCGATGGGTAATTATGCCGCTTCCGGTGGTTATTATATTGCAGCTCCGGGTGATGTTATAGTTGCTTCAAAAAATACGCTTACAGGCTCGATTGGTGTTTTTGGATTGGTAATGAACACTCAGAAATTGTTCAGGGATAAAATTGGAATATCCTTTGATACAGTGAAGACCAACCTCTACGCTGACTTTTTCTCAGGTGTGCGACCAATGACGACCTATGAACTTGGTGTTATGCAGATGAGTGTTGATACCACTTACGAGGCATTTTTGAGCTGTGTCTCCCGTGGCAGAAAACTTACAAGAGATGAAGTAAATGAGATAGGACAAGGAAGAATCTGGTTTGCTCCGGCTGCCAGGGAAAACAAACTTGTTGACTCGCTTGGTGGGCTTTTTGATGCAATAAAAATTGCAGCTGCCAAGGCAAAACTTAAAGATTATTCGGTTTCTTACTCTACAACTTCTGAAACTTTTTTCGAAAGACTTATGAAAAATCTTGAATCAAAATTAAGTTTCAATTTTGGTGGATCAGAGACAACTGAAAGATTGGGCAAATATGTGAAAGAAATTGAAAAAATTTCCAAATCCACCGGTGTAATGATGGTAATGCCATATCATTTTGTTTGGTAATTTAAATAAAATAATTCGCATTTTAAAAAACAACTGAACGGTTTTTGATGAATTATCATTAGTTTTATTCGTTTCTTTAATATTATTTTGGAGCCGGTATGAAACGAATTTTACCAATGATGTTGTTTGTTTTGATTTTGTCATCGGCTGTAAGTTCACAGTCGATGACAGAGACAGTTCAATTGCTCAAAAAGCCAATTGTTCCGGGAAGTTTTCGGGCATTCAGCAAGGTTAACAATACAATTTTTGCAATTGGTTACGACCTTGATGTAAGCAGCCATTGCAGTAAATCCACTGATGGTGGAAGCTCATGGCAGACCACTTCATTTCCATTCACACCCGGCGACAACATCAATGGGGTTTCATTCGTAACCGAATCGATCGGTTATGTTGGTGGTGATGCCGGTCTGGTTCTTAAAACCACCGATGGTGGATTTAGCTGGACAAACAAGTCTTCATCAGTTTATACCGGTGATGTTAATGCCATCCATTTTTTCAACGAAAATGTTGGATATGTGGCAGGTGGCACTGCTAATAATCTAAATATTGTTAAAACCACAGATGGTGGCACTTCATGGTCGGCGGTCACAACTCCATTACCAAGCCGTACTTTTTATGACATGCTTTGGATTAACCAGACAGAGGGATTTGTTGTTGGAACCGGTAGCCAGTTTGCCCATACAACTGATGGTGGCGCCACATGGACTGCCGGAACAATGCCGGGACTTTCAACCACACTTTACAGAATCAGACAGGCTGATGCATTGACTTTTTACGCAGTTGGAACTGCGGGTCGAGCATTTAAAAGCACCGATGGTGGAGTCACCTTTACACTTCTAACAACACCCACAACTGCAGCACTTTATTCATGCGAGTTTTATGATGCGCAGAACGGTGTTGCACTCGGTTCAAATGGTATTCTTATCAGGACCACAAACGGTGGAACTTCATGGACAACCATTCCCGTTTTTTCAACCGAAGTTATCCGTGCATCGCTGAAAGATGGAAATACAATTCTTGCCGGTGGTTATGAGGCTAATCTGAGCATCTCAACCGATGCCGGGGCTACCTGGAGGAATGCCGGTTCTACAAGCAGGGATTTTTATGGCATCTATGCAGAATCACCATTAAAATACACGGTCGCCGGCGATAGAGGTGAACTTCATCAAACAACCGATGGTGGGGTCACATGGAGAAAATCTGCCTTTATGATGGGTGATTTCCTCTACGATGTTTACACTTCAGGTGACAAAATATATACTTGTGGCAGACTTGGTGCCTATTTCACTTCAACTGATAATGGTTTAAGTTGGGCAGACCGATCGGTGGGTTCATCAACGACCAGAAATTACAAACTCAATTTCTCAGATGAGAACACCGGCTACATGGTTAACAATGAAGGTGGAATTTTGTTCACAACCAATTCGGGAACCCTCTGGAACACTCAAACCACAATTCCTGCCACAACACTCTACGATATCAAAATGCTCTCTTCCACCACCGGTTATGCAGTTGGATCGGGAGAAAGAATTTTTAAGACCACCAACGGAATAAATTTTGCTCATGGCACGATGGTGGTGCCTGCCGGTCAGATGACAGGAGTGGCGATGGTAAATGAGAACACCGGTTTTATATGTGGTGAAAATGGAGCTTTCTACAAAACAACTGATGGCTTCCAAACAGTCACACTGCTCACAGATACCGTAGCTCTGCAAGGAAAAGTGGTTCACGATATCGTTATCTTCTCAGAAGACAATGTGTGGGCGGTTGGAAGAGGTGGATTGTTGATTCACAGAACAGGTGGAGTAACATATTATGACACCACTAATGTGGGTATCGATTACCTTGGTGCTGTAAAAATCAGTAGTTTCGAGTTCATTGTTGCAGCTTCCGATGGCAGAGTATATAAAGTTTCCGACCAGACCGTTCCGGTTGAACTTCTCTCTTTCACTGCACAGTCAATTGGCAATGAGGTGGTGCTGAATTGGACGACTGCTTCTGAAACAAATAATAAAGGATTCGAAATTCAGAAAAGGTCTGACGATTTATGGGAAGAATTAACATTTATAAATGGAAATGGCACAATCACTTCACCTGTGAATTATTCTTTTACTGACAAGCTGACCACCGGTAAAAGTGTTTATTATCGACTTAAACAAGTTGACTTCGATGGTACTTTTCACTATTCAAATGAAGTTGAAGTATCTCAAGGTGTCACCTCATTCGAATTGATGCAGAACTACCCAAATCCATTTAATCCTTCCACCCTGATCAATTATAAAATTCCCGAATCAGGACATGTATCGCTGAAGGTTTATGATATCACAGGGATGGAGGTTGCAACTCTTGTGAATAAAATTCAAACTCAAGGCGTTTATACAATAAATTTTGATGCTTCAACTCTTTCCAACGGTATCTACTTTTACAAACTGGAAGCGGGTCGATATTCAGCAGTTAAGAAGTTGAGTTTTATCAAATAGGGTGGTTTGAATTCCGTAACTATCTGATGAAAATTACATATATTTAAGGTTTAAATATTCAAGATTAGGCAATTGGAACAGGCAAACATCAAAATCATTGTGAGAAACAGAAAAGCTCACTTCGAATATGAAATCATCCAGTCATTTGAGGCAGGGATAGTGCTACACGGAACGGAAGTAAAATCACTCCGTGCCGGAAAGTGTAATCTCACCGATGGATTTGTTGAAATAGTTAGTGGTGAAGCCTGGCTAAAAAGTGTTCATATCTCTGAATATACACAAGGAAACATAAATAACCACGATCCTTTCCGTGACAGAAAGCTCCTTCTTAATGGTATTGAGATAAAAAAACTCAACCAAAAAGTGAAGGAAAAAGGGTACACTATTGTGCCTCTGTCATTATATTTCAAGAATGGCAAAGTAAAAGTTGAGATAGCTTTGGCAAAAGGAAAGAAACTCTATGACAAAAGGGAAACGATTGCCAAGAGGGATTTGGAACGGGATAAAAAAAGAAACAATTATTAGTTCATTTTTGTTTTAGACGAAAAACAGGAAGGAGAAAAAGGTGTTCGTACCTTCTCGGATATTTTTTACAAAAGGAGTTGGCAGGCATAAAGATTATCTTGCATCATTTGAACTTGCGCTTAGAGGTGCCGGAATAGAGATGTGTAATCTTGTTACTGTCAGCAGTATTTTTCCACCTGATTGCAAGAGAATTTCAAAAGAAGAGGGTCTTAAATATCTTAAACCGGGGCAGGTCACTTTTTGCGTAATGGCCCGTAATCAGACCAATGAACCAAATCGTCTCATAGCATCATCCATTGGAGTTGCCATTCCCGCAGATAAAAATCTTTACGGATATCTTTCAGAGCACCACCCTTACGGTGAAACTGAAAAAGTTTGTGGTGAGTATGCAGAAGATCTCGCAGCTACCATGCTTGCAACTACACTTGGTATCGATTTTAATCCTGAGATCGACTGGAGTGAACGAGAAAATATTTATAAGATGTCGGGCAAAATTGTACGCTCTTTTAATGTTACTCAGTCAGCCGAGGGCCACAAAAACGGATTATGGACAACAGTTCTCGCTGCCGCAATCCTTCTCCCATAATTTATATTTAATCCGGTTGTTATCTTTGAAATAAGGATACAACCGGAATTTTTTCCACCAGTAACGGAGGGATATGGCACCATATCTTATTTATATTCTTTCCATAATGAGTTCTTTAAACTCAGCACCCCCGGGTCACAATTTCATCACACTGCACAGGGAATATTTCGAAAATGTTTATAAACTTCCGGAAGGAATGGTTATAAACGATGAATTTAAAGTTCCTGATAATTTTTCCAATCAGGCTGCCGTAAATAATTTGTTGTCTCAGGCAAAAAAATATTTAGGGTACCCTTATGTTTGGGGAGGTACTACGGAACGGGGTTTCGACTGTTCAGGTTTTATGTATTTCCTTTTTAATAAAATTGGCAAACCCATACCCAGAATGCCTGCCGACCAATGTATCCTGGGACCGGATATTCCTTACTCAAAAATTGAACCCGGCGATTTGATCTTCTTTGGAGGGGGTAACCCAAACTCAAAATGGATCGGACATGTCGGATTGGCTTACGACCGTGATGCCAATGGAAATATCAGATTTATCCATGCAGAAGGACGAAAAACCGGAGTGGTTATTACACTTCTTGACAATCAATATTACAAAAAACGCTTTATTAGAGCCACACGAATTCTTAATTAATCGGAAAGCACATGAAACAAATTTCAAGATCACTATCGGTCTTATTTTTTATTACAATTTTAATGGCATCACTAACTTTTGCTGCCTGCAACAACAATACCAACGCCGGTGATAAATCACCCGTTGTTAGTGATTCTGTTAAAAAAGACTCAATAGCGCAAGTTAAAGATGAAAATGGAACCGGTGAGCCGTATGATGCTTCAAAATATAAGAGCACTTATGACGACATCTCTAAATTCTTTGCCGGGATGACGGTTGACTCTACAAGCGAAATCGCACCCCTTTTTAAGACCAATGCGTGGAAATCATACTCTAAAGGATTTTCCGGCAGATGGGACGGTCTTGAAAAGAAAAGACTTGCTCCGATTAGAGAATGGGCTGCTACTGAGCTAAAAGATATCTCAGCAGATTGCAAAACTCTTTTTTACCCTTTTGGTGGTCCCGATTTTCTTTTTGCAAATACATTTTTCCCTGCATTTGACAATTTTGTCCTCATTGGTCTTGAACCGGTCGGGCAACTTCCAAATTTGAATAAATTGCAACCAAATGTCTTAAATGCATATTTGAACAGTCTTCAGACTTCGTTAAATACGCTCACAACCGGTGGTTTTTTTAAGACGATTGACATGGCATCCGACTTTCAACAGGGAAGAGTGAACGGAACAGTTCCTGTCCTTCTGATTTTTCTTGCTAAAACCGGCAACCGTGTGCTCGACATTGAGTATATCAAAATGGACAAAACCGGAAAACTGACCTACGAAAAATCTGACATTACTGAAAGCAAATTAAAAACGAGATATGACGGCGTTCTGATCAAATTTACAGATAAAGAAGCAAAAACTGTAAAAAGACTCTATTTCTTTAGTACCGATCTTTCAGATGCCGGTTTCCCTAAAAAAGCCGATTTCCAGCAGTTCATCAACAATATGAAACCTTTTGCAGCGATGGCAAAAGCGGCTTCTTATTTGATGCATCAGGGCGGATTTAACGGAATCAGAGATTTTGTTGTAAACAATGCAAGTTATATGGTGCAGGAAGACAGCGGAATTCCCCTCAAATATTTTGATGCGACAAAATGGGAAAGAAGATTCTACGGAACCTACACTGCTCCAATCCCGATGTTTGCCGGAAGAGTCCAGAAAGACCTCCAAGCCGAATATCGTAAAAAGGATAATGTAAAACCCCTCCCGTTTGGTATCGGATACTACTGGGAACCGGGCAGAAGCAACCTCATGTTTGGGATACGGAAACCTTAGAGAACCTCAGAACTTCGGAACCTCGGAACTTCGGAACCTCGGAACCTCAGAACCTCGGAACCTCAGAACAGAAACTCTGAAGTACTGAAGTTCTGAATCTCCGGAGTTCTACCTACAGTACTTTTTAAGCGAGTCCGCTGCAGAAATTGAATTGCTGCGGACCGCTTCTTCAAAGGCATTACAAGCCCCTGCCTTATCTCCATTTGATGCAAGAATACTTCCCGAAACAAGCCATGCTTTTTGGTCACCGTTGTTCTTTTCAACTGCTGTTTTAAGATAGATCATAGCGGTTTCAAACTCACCTTTTTGAAAATAGGCTTCTCCAAAAAAAGTTTGTAAACTTTCAAAGTCGGGGCGCAATTTTTGTACTTTTTCAAGCTCCACGATTGCCCTGTCGGGGTCTTTTGATTTTAGGTAGAAAGCCGCTTTATAAATTGGCACAAGGGGGTTTGAGGGGTCAATCTTTCCGGCTTTATCATAATTCTCTGCGGTTTTTTTATCATCACCCATCTCTGAATAGAGGTTACCAAGAAGAATGATCGCATCAACTTTATCGGGATAATCTTCCAGCACTTTCTTAAAATCAGTTTCAGCTTCCGGAAATTTTTTCATCCCCTGGTAGGCAAGTCCTCTAAAAAGATGTGCAGAACTGTCTTTGGAGTCGATCTCAAGTATTGCATTATAGATTTTTACCGCAGAATCAAAAGCACCGGTTGTCAATTTCTCAAAAGCCTGTGAACGGAGCATAAAAACCTCTTTTCGCTCATTTTCCACCGATTTTTCATAAAAATGGTAGATTACATAAATCTGAACTATTGCAGCAAAAAATAAAAATATTGCGAGGTTTTTGTTTTTCTTCATTGGGCTTTTGTAAGTTTTGATGTTCAAAAAAAGAAAATTGCGAATCCAAATATAAAACGGACACTATTATGAGATCAATTAAATTAACTCTTTTATTTATTCTTACTCTTTTTGCCTCCTTACTTTTCGCTCAACAAGGGATGGATAACAGGGTTAAGGAATTCAGGAAAAAGCTCACTTCAGAATTAAAATCAAACCATAAACTTTACAATTTCCCCCCGGCATCAAGGGTGGATTCTGTCTTTATTGATAGTGATAAAAATTTGACAATAGTGTTTAATCGCCGGACTTCAGGCAATGTTTTAAGGGAAATTGATATTAGCAAAGCCACTGAAAGACTGACCGAATTTAAAAACAAAAACGGTTTCAAAGACAGTGGACTGAAGATATTTATCGGAGCATTTGAGCTAAAGGAAATGGTTCCAAATTATTACCGGGTGAATATGGATCAGGACCCTCTCAGGCTTCCCGCCGAGCGGAACAAGTTTTCATTGGTATCAAATGATGACAAACCGTTTGAAATCAAAAACGGACTGACAGGACGCAATCTGGTTGTTTGGAATTCGCATGGTTGGTATTACAGTCACGAAGATGACAGATGGCAATGGCAGAGAGCCAGGCTGTGGGGGTCTGTTGAAGACCTTCTCACTACTTCGATGGTGGTGCCGTACCTCGTCCCTATGCTTGAGAATGCTGGTGCAGGTGTTTTTCTTCCCAGAGAGAGGGATTTTCAAATCAGTGAAGTAATAATTGACAATGAAAGCAGTAACGGAAAAAGCAGGGTTGAGGGTTTAGAAAACTGGAAGAACGATGGTAAAGGATTTTTACATAAAGCAGATGGTTATGATGCAAATGTAAATCCATTCCGGTTGGGCTCTTTCATAAAAACTTCTTCGAGCAGAGAAGGAGACAGTAAACTCAGTTACATGGCAGATATTCCTGAAGAAGGTGAATATGCAGTTTATGTTGCATACGGAAGGGATTCGGAATCAAAAAACATCCCTGACGCAATTTATACCGTTTACCACGCAGGCGGAAAAACCTCATTTAGAGTGAACCAGACAGCAGGTTGGGGGACATGGATTTACCTTGGGACATTTAAGTTTCCAAAAGGTTTTAACCGTGAAAAAGCAGCAGTGGTACTTTCAAATAAAAGCAATTTTGATGGTAATGTAACCTCTGATGCTGTTAGATTTGGCGGTGGTATGGGAGTTGTAAAAAGAAATGGAAAAACAAGCGGAAAGCCAAAATTTGCAGAGGGTGCAAGGTATTATTTACAATTTCTGGGGGTTGAAGACACGCTCGTTTACAATATGGGGAAAGATGTTGATGATTATGTTGATGATTACAGAGCTCGTGCCGAGTATGCCAACTGGTTGAATGGAGCACCTGCAGGACCCAACAAACAAAAGGATTTTGAGGGTCTTAAGATTCCGGTGGATCTTACAATGGCATGGCACACAGACGCCGGAATTTTGGGTGCTGATTCGGTTGTTGGCACCCTGATGATTCACAGTTCATTTGGAATGGATACAACCATATTTCCCGGCGGCAGAAGCAGAATGGCGAACAGGGACCTCGCCGACATTGTACAATCCCAAATTGTTGATGATATAAAGTTTCACTTTGATAAAAAATGGTCACGCCGTGAGTTAATGGATGCAAACTATGCCGAGGCTGTAAGAGGAAATATACCGGGGATTCTTCTTGAACTTTTGTCGCATCAAAACTTTGCCGAAATGAAATTCTTTTGGGATCCAAAGTTTCGGTTTACAGCATCAAGAGCAATATATAAAGGGATGGTCAAATTTATTGCTCATTCAAACAAAGAAAAATATGCTATTCAGCCACTTCCTGTAAATGGCTTTTCAGCACTGCTTAACGGGCAGAATGTAAGTCTTTCATGGGAGCCTGTAAATGATCCTTTGGAGCCCACAGCAAGTCCCGAGGGTTACATAGTATATAAAAGAGAAGGCAATGGGGGATTTGACAATGGCACCCTGACCCGAACCAACAGTTTTGTTGACTTGAATATCCCCGAAGGGAAAGTTATAAGTTATAAGATCACCGCCATTAACAGTGGTGGTGAAAGTTTTCCATCGGAAATTTTAAGTGTCGGAATTGGAAAAGATAAAAACAAAAAACTTTTGATTATAAACGCTTTTGATCGCCTTGCCGCTCCGGCGCAAATTGTGGAAAAAGATTTTGAAGGATTTCTCTTCAACTTTGACGAAGGAGTTCAATATCAAAAAGATGTGGCTTTCACGGGTGAGCAGATAAATTTTGACAGAAAATCTGAATTTAAGTCAAACGACGCTCCCGGTTTTGGAGCGAGTAAGTCAGATAAGGAATGTCTTGTTATCGCCGGCAACAGTTTCGACTATCCATCAATTCATGGAGAAGCGATGCTGGAAGCAGGATTTTCATTTTCCAGCACGAGTGACGAAGCAGTGGAGGATGGTAAGATACCCCTAAACGGTTTTGATTTGGTTGATTTGATTGCCGGTGAAGAAAGATATACTAAATCAAAATTGGGACTCGATCCCGTGATAGCTGAGAATTACCAACTTTTCACACCTCAATTGAAAAAACAACTGGGAGAGTTTTTAAATAGTGGCAAATCCCTCTTCATAAGTGGAGCCTATGTGGGGTCTGAATTGGAAACAGAAACTACTGAATTTGGAAGCAAAGTGTTGAAAGTTAAACTTGGAACCGAATTCGCTTCTACCAACGGAGAAGTTTCGAGTGTTACAAAATATGAAAGCAGTCTGGATATGAAATTCAAATTTAACACCGACCATTCTGCAAATATCTACAGAGTTGAAGCCCCACAGGCAATAAATCCTGAAAAAGAGGGAGAAACACTTCTAAGATATTCTGAGAACACCAACAGTGCCGCAGCAGGGTTCAGAGGAGGATATAAAACAGTAGTCGCCGGTTTTCCTTTTGAAACAATAACCGATACTCAGCAGAGAAACAAATTTATGAAATTTATCCTAAATTATCTTGGGATGTAATCACCACAAAAAAAAGAGACTAACAGGAGTCCCGTTAGCCTCTTTTTGATTAAAACTGATTTTATAAATTTGATTAAATCATTACTTCAAATCAGGTGGTGCGATTGGTGCCGGAACTGAATTTTTAACCGGCTTGATTGTCTTCAAATAGGCAAACATTGCTTTCAGATCATCATCTGTCATCTTTGCATAAGATTGCCATGGCATTGGTGGCAGCAATTGACGGGTGTTGTCCAGTCCCTTAAATTTCCCCTCCCTTAATGCCTTTATAAACTGTTCTTCTGTCCAGGTGCCAAGTCCTGTTGCATCAGGAGTAAGGTTGGCGGCAAAAGTAGCTCCCCATGGACCCACAGTTGCAGTGTTGTGTGCGTTAAACAAAACCCATGACTTTAATGTATTTTTATCGACGGACTCGAGAGCCACATTTTCAGGATGCCCTGAAAGTCTCCGCTCCGGGTCGATAGCCGGTCCTTGAGGTCCAAAAACCTTGGGGCTGTGGCAATCGTCGCAACCTCCAACAGTTACGAGGTATTCACCTCTTTTAACGAGATCTTCCTGTGAGGAGGCTACAGTTTTTGTTTCTTTTTTTTCTGTTTCAACTTTACAACCGGTGATAAAAATTGTGGTCAAGGTTGCAAGCGTAAGAAATGAATAAAGACTTTTTTTCATAAAAATCTCTCCTGTACTCTTTTTTTTCAAAAAGGATTTGATGATGATTATTAATGGTTAAATAACTGCAAAACTTTAGACAGATTTATTAAAATGGAGGAGCCGGTGTTGTTAAAATCCATTGTCTCCTATAGCGCAGTTTTATGAATGCAAAATTATGAATACTTATTTCATAAACAATCAAAATGTTGATGAACAGTATATAAAATAATTAGATGAAAGTATTATTTGATGAGTGAGATGTAGTTCTGTGAGGAGGTTAAAAAAAAGAGGCTGTCCACTTTCATGAACAGCCTCGAATTCTGACAGATTAGTGCATCAATGCATTAATCTTACTTGTTAAGGATCATTTTCTTTACAGTTGAGAAGTTGCCCGATTCAAGTCTGTAGATATAAACACCGGAAGCAAGTTTTGAAGCATTAAATGAAACTTCATAACTGCCGGCTTTTTGTATCGTGGAGACAAGTGTGGTAACTTTTTCACCAAGAGTATTGTAGATGTTAAGTGAAACCATTCCATCAACAGGGATCGAATATTTGATCACAGTAGAAGGGTTGAATGGATTTGGATAGTTTTGCTCGAGAGCGAAAACAGTTGGTGTTCCAACTTCCACTTCAACTTCTGCTGAATAGGTAGTTGTTCCATCATAATCCACTTGTTTCAGGCGATAGATATATTTACCTGATTCAAGACCTTTATCAACAAATGAATAAGCAGTTGGTTCAAGTGAGTTTCCTCTTCCTGATACAAATCCTGCATTAACAAACGAACCATTGGCGATTTTTCTTTCAACAGAGAAGCCCTGGTTGTTAACTTCGGTTGCTGTCATCCAGTTTACAAGAACAGAATTTCCTTCAGCAGAAGCTGAGAAAGAAACCAGTTCAACAGGAATTCCACCGCCACCACTCATCATGAAATTTAATGCATTTGTTATGAACTGTGCGGCAACTGTTTGATTAACCATCGTACCAACGGAGAATGTAAAGAATGCATTTCTAACATTGGTTGGATTATTGTCAGGCGAGTAGAGGATAATACCTGCTGTATCCTGATATGAAGGATACCAGCCTGCAATTTTATAGATACCCGGTTTGTTCGGGATAATTCTCATTGCATCTCTGTCTCCATAAGAAGTACCTGTGAATGCGAGAGAATCAGGAATATAGTTAGGCATGGTAAACATTTCATGGCCAGGTACGGTCTTTTTGAGAAGTCCGGTGCCTGACATGTCAGATACCCATGAAGAACATTGAAGAACATTATTACGGAAATAAGGATCTTTGTCTGTAGTTGTACCTGATTGACGATAGGTATAACCAACCTCACCACCTTCCACGATGGTTTTGCCACCGCGAAGTGAGTAATTGACAATAGCAGTTCTTTTTGCAAGATTGTCAAAAATGGCTGAACCAGTTTTTGCACCGGCAGTCATGACAACAACATCGTAGTTATCAAGCACAGTGGTATCAAAAGCTGTAAAAGTTACATTATCAACAATATAACCTTCAGCGAGAAGTGTAGTGCTAAAGAGTGTTCCCGAAGCTCCGAGAGGAGTGGATTCGTTTCCTTTTCCTTTTTCGCTCGATCTTTCAGCGAGTGTAAGATCATCATCAATTATAAGAACAACACCAAGGGTGTTGATTACCTTAAATTGTGATGTACCGGAAGCAGGGAAATAAACAGTGTTTCTGCTTGTTGAATTGTCCACAACTTTAATACGGTATTGAACTGAGTCACCAGCGGTGATCTGGGTGGTATCGATATTAAAGAATCCTTCATAAACACTACCTGAAACATTGGCAAGTGAGAAAGTTCTTGGTGTTGCATTGTTTACAGTGTAGTCAACAGTTACTGAATAGATACCGAGGTTATCGGTAGCATTTGCAGAAACTTTAGGAGGCCATCTCAATTTGGCAACATCTCTGAGAGCGGTATGGGTAACTACAGGAAGAGTGTTGTCAGAAACAAATTTAAATGTATTCCAACCGGTGGATGAAGGGTGATATCCCAATGTATGAGCTACACCTGCATCTTTGGCAACAATTCTGTAATAGATTGTATCACCAACGACGATATTCGCTGTATCCAATCCAAAGACTCCTGAATACTGTGCTTCAGTTAACATTGAAAGGTTAATTCTGTTAAGAGGACCACTTGTATTCAATTTATAGAGAACATAAACACTATCGAGACCGATATTGTCTGTTACATCTGCCATAACCATTGCAGGCCATGTTTCTCTGTATTGATCACCTAAAACGGAGTGATTAACAACAGGAGCTTCAGTGTCAGTAGCTACAATAAAACTGAGTTTGTTACCTGGTGCGCCGGATGGGAACGACGAAAATCCGCCGGTGTTATCCATTGCGTAGATATAATAATTATATGTGTTAGGCTGACCGTTTCCGGGGATGGAAGCAGTCCAGTTATTCCCCGAGCTATTGGTCATGATCAAAGAATCAGTGATTTCACCATTTGTTCCTCTGCCGTAGTAAACTTTTACGCCGTTTGTTGCAAGAGGAAGAGCTGATTCAACAGTTGCGTTCACAACATAGGGACCTGCCAGATTTTCAGTATTGCCCAAAGGTTCATGATTGATTGTTGGACCAAATGATGCTTTACCTACCCAACCCTGATAAGCGTTGGTTCTGTCGTCTGCCCAGTATGCCCAGACATTATTATCTTTTGCTGTGATACCGATATAGTCACCTTGATAACCGCCTGCGAGACCGCTGATGGCTTTGGGTTTAAATTTGGAATCAGAGATTTTGATGTTTTCAAAAGTCTGTCCATAATCGGTTGATCTTGCCATGTAAACAGATGCAGAGTCATTACTCATATCACGACTGTCATACCAAACAGAGTAAACATGTCCGGTAGTTTGATCTACAGTCATCCATGGATAATATTGATCTTTACCGTTGTTTAAAGGATCATTGTTAACTCTGACAGGGGCAGACCATGTGGTTCCGCCATCGGTTGATTTCATCATTACAATATCAGGATCACTTCCTGCAGGTGCAACACCTCTTTGTGGCCATGTGATATAGATGGTTCCTCTTCCGGGTCCGTTGGTTCTGTCAACAGCCATTGAAGGAAATGATGAAACTCTGATAGAAGTGGGTTTTAAGTTTCCACGGATACCAAAATTCAAAGCTGAATAAGCTCTGGTAGCAGGTGCCCAATTAACACCACCATCGGTTGACTTGGCAAACCCGATAGCATCCTCACCACCCGGCCAGGCATCATAAATCGCCCAGGCTGCATATACTTCTCCGTTTGGTCCGGTCGAAAGGTTGATACCTTGATCGTGACTTCCGGATGCAACTGCAGCAGAGATGTTTTTAGGTGTGCTCCATGTAAGTCCATTATTACTTGACCAAACAAGTTCGATCATTTCATTATTTGGACTACCGGTAACAAAAGCTGTCCATGCATTATAAAGTCTGTTTTCGTATGGACTTCCAACTGTTTTATCAGCGGTCATGTGGTTTTTATCAAGAAGATCAGCTGAGCTTGAAGGGTTTGGTCCTGCTTGCGAAGTTGTCCAGTTGACACCATTATTTGAGGAAGAAGCCACACCCTGACCACCACCATCGTGAATGTAACCAACATGCATAAAGCCATTGGGTGCAATCACAGAAACGGGATCACCGGAGTTTCTTCCGTATGGAGGATCATCCCAACCGGTCCAGTTTGTTCCACCATTGGTTGTTAGGTAAGTACCGGTTCCATAAAGTGTACCGATCGTACTACCATTCCAGGAGGTGGAGTTAGCAGAAAGAAGAAGGATGCCCATGTTTAATGGATGAACATCGATACTGAGTTCTGACTGAGTGGAGTTGGTTGTTGGAAAAGGTCTGAAGTTAGGATAAAGAGTAGCTTCAGCGCCGGCAACACGAAGATGCCGATTTACATTAGGTGCAGGGATGTAGATGAATGAATTATCTCCCGCTGCAGTTGTAAAATTCTGGTCTTTCATTAATTTCGACCATAATTTTGAATTGTCCTTATCGTTATCATTCGAATCCTGAGCAATCATCAGCCCTGACAGAAGGATAAAGAGGAAAGAGAATCGTAAAAATGCCATGAATATCTGGCTCCTTTATGAATAATTGAAGTGAAATGTACCCTCAAATTACGGAATTCTTGGTTTATATACAATCAATTTTACATGAGGGTGATTTAAAACATCTTTTAAATAAAAATTAAGTTTTAGTAGCGTCCAAATATTCGTGACTTTGCTCTTGGCTCTATAATAAGTATCTTTGAAATCATAAATCTAAAAGTTTTTGCAATGAAGATCGACTTTAATGACATTCCCGGGCAGTCACCACTTTATCTTGATTATCTGTATAATTTTAAGAAAGTGGCAAAATATTATATAAAGGACTTTCGAAATGAGGCAATCTACGAACCACATTTCAAGGATGTTCTTTCAAAATATCCATCTGACAGAAAACAGGTGACTCAGACCATTAAAAATCAATATCTGAGTAAAAGGATATCCACAAAAACTTCACAAAACATCAAACTTCTTGAAGAGAAAAACACCCTCGCAGTGGTTACCGGTCAGCAACTGGGAATTGCCGGCGGACCCCTCTATACGATTTATAAAACCATCACAGCAATTAAACTTGCCAACCTGCTTGCTCAAAAGTATCCCGACATGAATTTTGTACCTGTTTTTTGGCTCGCCGGTGATGATCATGATTTTGAAGAGATCAGTTCGATTAATGTTATCAACAACGATAATAAAGTTGAAAAAATAACTTATAGCGTTGAAGAAGAAGGTGAAAAAGAAGCAGGGAGTGTTGGTGGGATAAGACTTGAGCAGGAAATTGAAGATTTTATAACATCACTCGGAAGTTCACTGCGAACTACTGAATTTACACAGGATGTTATTGGCTACTTGAGTTCCATCTATCAACAGGGGAGGACAATAGCAGAATCTTTCAGCGAAATGATGTTTAAGTTTTTTGACAAATATGGACTTGTTATTTTTAATCCACAGACTGAGGATGTAAAAAGGTTACTTGTGCCTGTTTTCAGAAAAGAGATCGAAAACTACAGAGCACACGCCACAAAACTTATTTCTGTAAGCGCAGGACTTGATGAGGAATATCACGCTCAGGTTAAGATAAGACCGATTAATCTCTTTGTAAACAATGAAAGAGGAAGATATCTTCTTGATCCCCTTGAGAACAATGAATTCAGATTAAAACGCAAGAAAGTTAAATTCACAAAAGATGAATTGTTACAACTTCTTGAAAGTTCACCTGGGATGTTTAGCGCAAATGTAATTCTTCGTCCCGTATGTCAGGATTATCTTTTCCCAACTGCATTTTATGTGGGAGGACCTGCTGAGATTTCCTATTTTGCACAGATTATCCAGCTTTATAAAGCATTTAATATTGCCACACCAATTGCTTATCCAAGAATTAGCGCAACTATTGTGGAAAAAAGTGTTCAAACTCTTACCCAGAAGTTTGATCTTTCAGTGAAAGATTTTTTTGAACTAAAAGGTGAAATCTTTAACAAAGTTGCTGCAAAAATCTCTGAATATGATATTGATGGGAAATTTGAAGTCTCTGAAAATAAAGTGGCAAATGTTTTTGATGAACTAAAAGAATACCTGACCGAAATCGACAAAACTCTTACCGATCCCGTTGAACGAAGTAAACAGAGAACTATGCAATATTTTTCTGAACTTAAGGGAAAGGCAGAATCTGCCAGGCTTCGCAGACATGAAAGTACTTTAAACCAGCTGCAAAAAAGTTATTCGATGATTCTTCCACACGATAATCTTCAGGAAAGAGAATTAAATTATTTCTATTTTGCAAATAAATACGGTCTCGGATTCTACGAATACCTGATCGATAAACTTGATGTTGAATGTATCGACCATCAGGTGGTAATGTTATAGTGTTTCATTTATTGAGCCCTAAAAGGCTATCTCTTATTGGTATAACTTTTTTATTGATTACTTCTTTTGTAACCACTCCGGCACAAACTGAGCCGGGGAGGCTTTACAAATTCCATTTGCAAAATGCACCATTTCCCGATGAAGGAAGAATAAACGGCTATAACGGACTCCCTTACTCGGGTCATTATGATGATAACACTGTAGCAGTGTATGTTCCACCCGGGTATAAAGTGAATCAAAGTGTCGATTTTGTTTTCTATTTTCATGGATGGTACAACAATGTTGATGGCGTCCTTCGTGATTTTAAGATGCTTGAACAATTCCTTGAAGCAAGGAAAAATGCGATTCTTGTGATTCCTGAAGGTCCAAAAAATGCTGCAGATTCATATTACGGCAAACTTGAAAAGGAGAACGGATTTCTTAATCTGCTCGAAGAAATCATGGATTCGCTTAAGGGGAGAAAAGAAATTGAAGAAACCATCCCGGGGAAAATTGTAATTGCATGCCACTCGGGGGGTGTAAGGGTTCTCTCAAAAATCCTGCTGTTTGGAGGAATTACTCATCAAATTCGTGATGTCTATCTGTTTGATGCAACATATGGTTATATCGATGAATATCTCGATTGGTTGATGACTTTTGAAGGGAAACTGATAAGTATCTGGACTGAAGGGTCCGGCACTAGAGAGGGAACCATGCGAATGCTTCAAAGACTTGAGACCGGAAACATCCCACATCTCAACATTGAAGAAGCCGCACTACAAAAAGACGACCTTATCTATAATCGGATTATTGTAATCAAAACTCCTCTCGCCCACAGTGACCTTGTTTTCCTCACCGGAAATTTTACCAAATTTCTGAAAACAAGCATGCTCGATTTGTTGGAGTTTTAAGGGACGCAGGTACACGCATAAAAATCCAGTAATCCAGTAATGCAATAAAGTAAACAGAGGACGCAGATACACGCAGATTAAATGGAGTTACGCAGAGGGGGATTTTTAAATAGTTCCACGGATTTCACGCATGCAGCACGGATTTCCACGGATGAATTTGTCGCTCAAGTTTCTCAAGTCACTGAAGTACCGGGGTTCTGAAGTTCCGAAGTTCTCAAGTACTCAAGTACCCTCTCCGCACCTTCTTTTAGAATTTCATTCTTTTTGGCAAAACAGACTCTGATCTTTTTACCGGAATAATCGACAGTATAAAATGGTGAGAGGGGAATTACGGCAGTTCCTGCTTGTGCAGTTAATCGTTTTGAAAATGTAAAATCATCCTCATCTGAATATTCAGAATAATCAAATATCTGAAAATAGGTTCCTTCCGCCGGAGTAAATTTTAATTTTGTGTTGGTGAAAAAGGAATTCAGGAAATCTCTTTTATTCTGATAAAATTCGTTTAAATGCAAATAATTTTCGGGATTTTTCAGGAACTGAGAATAGGACATTTGCGCCGGAGTATTCACTGCAAATACCGTAAACTGATGGATTTTTCTGAACTCCGCAATATATTTTGCAGGTCCGGCAATGTATCCAACTTTCCAGCCGGTTGCATGGAAAGTTTTTCCAAAAGAAGAAATCACCAATGATCGGTCAGCAAGTTCCGGATACTTTGCCATGCTTAGATGCGTTTTTCCATCGAATATAATATGTTCATACACTTCATCACTCAATATCAAAATGTCAGTTCCGCGGGTGATTTCCGTAAGTGCTGTTATGTCTTCTTCGTGAAAAGTTGTTCCGAGAGGGTTGTGTGGCGAATTGATTACAATCATTCTGGTTTTGGGAGTGATGGCTGATCTGATTTGATCCCAGTCATATCTGAAGTTTTCAGTTAACGGGATTGGAACAGGTTTTCCACCATTCAGGATGATTGATGGTATATAGGAATCGTATGCCGGTTCTATTACAATTACTTCATCTCCCGGAAAAACAAATGTATTAAACGCTGTGAAAAGAGCCTGAGTTGCACCGGCTGTAATATTAATTTCAGTCTCCGGATTGTAGAATTTGCCGTAATCCCTCTTAATTTTAACTGAAATTTCTTCCCTTAACGGCTCTACCCCCGGCATAGGAGCATACTGGTTATTTCCCTGTCTCATGTTTTTATCCATCAACTCAATCAATTCCGGAGAAAGATCAAAATCGGGAAACCCCTGTGAAAGGTTGATTGCGTTATGTTCTCTTGCGAGACCCGACATCACTGCAAAAATACTTGTCGGGGCGCCGGGAAGTTTACTCCTCATCTTTAAGCCTTTGTAATTCTTCTTTCATTTTTTTGGGAAGTGCTGCTACCACAAGCTCGTAGGAGTGATCCACAAGATCATTCACTAATCTGACGGGCACACTTCCATCAAACTGAACGGTATTCCAGTGGACTTTATTCATGTGATAACCCGGGGTAATTCCTTCATACACTTCCCGCAATTCCACCGCCCTTTCAGGATCACACTTTAAACTTATGCAATGTGGTGGAGTAACCGAAATGATGGCAAACATTTTCCCCATTACTTTGTAAACGGGAGAATCTTCATCGAAGGGGAGAGTTTCCTCAACCCCGGGTTTTGCTAAACAATAGTTTCTTATTTCTTCAAGCATGCATTTATTATTTCGTCAGGTTAAGTATGTTATCTGAATTATCAACATCGGGAATTTTAGGGGAGCCAAGAGTTATCTTGTCTATCTTTTTGGTTCCAGGCACACTCAAAACTAACGACTTTTCTCCATTTTTCCAAACTTCTGCTGTTTTTGAGATTTTTTCAACAGTGCCGTCTTCAAATAATATTTCAAGAACCACAGGGACGGGGAAATGTCCCTTTTTTACCACTTCAAACTTTCTCCCGTTTTTAAGATCGATATCGTTTAATCCGAGTGATGGATATCCATAATCAAAAAACCATGCCTTCCAGAACCAGTTCAAATTTTTACCTGAAGATTTATTGATCGAGAAGAAGAAATCGTAAGGCGTCGGGTGTTTGTGTTTCCAGACATTAACAAAATCCTGGATAGACTTTTTAACGATATCTTTGCCAATGATGTTTTCAAGTATCAGGAAAGCCATTCCCGAGCGGGCATATGCTCCAATCATGTGGGCACCACCCTGAACAAAGTGGGAAGGAATCATTAAAGGGACATCATTTTGTGTACCCATCGTGCGGCTGAGATTTGAAGCAGTCATTTCATCATACCTTAGTCCACCATAAATTTTTGTCTGTTCGCTTAACGGGAGATAAACAGCCATTCCCTCATCAAGCCAGGAGAATCTTTTTTCATTGGTTCCGGTAAGGAATGGGAAATAGGTGTGAGCTATTTCATGAGTAGTAACATAAGTTGTCAGCCAACGGTCGTTTTCGACATCCTGATTCACCATCATCGGGAATTCCATTCCTCCACTCCCGTTAAATACAGTCATTGTTTCATAGGGGTAGGGGATTCCGGGAAATTCTTCAGAAAAATATTTGATTATATGGCGGGAGAGTGTGATTACCTCACCAACGAGGGAATCAGTACCGGGTCGATACACCGAACTGATCAATACATTTCGTTTACCGTTTTCTACCGGGAGACCCACAGCCTCCCATCTCATATTGTTGGAGACTGAAAAACTAAAATCAGGCACATCTATTGCACTAAATTTCCAGGTCTTTACACCTCCCGGCTTTAACACATCTTTAACTTCACCGGGTTCGCAGATGATAACGGGTTTTTCCGATTTTTTGGCTGTTTCATATCTTTTAAGGTACGATTCAGAAAACAGTTCTTTTGTGTTTAAGTGAGTACCCGTTGCCCAAACGAGGATATCATCGGGAATTGTCAGTTCCACTTCAAAACTGTTGTTGTCGTTATAAAACTCATGCTCACCTTCATATCCCAGAGCATCCCAGCCAGTGATATCATCATAAACAGCTACCTGTGGATACCAGTAGGCAACAAAATATGACGAATCTCCATATGTGCCAATTCGTGCATCGGGATTTTTAGGCATTGTGAACGACCACTTCACCGTGATTGAAAGTGAAGTTTTTGATTTTAACGGTTCGGGAAGTTTTATTAATCCTTTTGCTTTGTTCCTTTGCATTTTGTCGAGCGGGAACGGGGCTCCGTTAATGATCAATTCCTGTAAATTCATACCATCGGTGAGGTCCTCGGGACTGACATCAACATTCCTTTGAGATCCCTTTTTATAAAGGTCAGGATAAAGATTGAAGGCAAGATTTTTCAGATCATCGGGGCTGTTATTCGAAAAAACGATGGAAGCTTCTCCCGATATCTTTCCTGTCACGGGTTCAAGTGAGGCTTTAATTTTATAGTTTGTTGAATTAACCCAGTAGGTGGATCCCGGAATACCATCCATCGTGCGTGTGCCTTTTTTTACAGCATTCTCAAACTCTCTGTAAATAAACAGATCAGAATTTTGAGCAACAAGTGGAATAGCGGTCAGGGTGAGTAAAATCAGTTGTATGATCGATCTGAACATGGTAATTTCCTGTATTATTTGACCGGGAAAAATAGTGAGAATTTTTAATTGGACAGGCAGGAATATTGATAAACGGCAGAAAAAGAAGATAAAAAAAAAGCCGCCTCGTTTAAGAAGCGGCTTTCCGATTTCAATTCATTAAAAAGTTATTAGTAAACCATTATCCCGGCTATAAGTCCATCAATTGCGTAGATGATAACTCCATATTTCTCAAATACCATCTGCTGTTCGGAACCGTAATCATCGTGGAAATCAGGTTCGCCAAGGATCGAAAGAACTTCTTCGAGATCACTGTTAACACTGAAAGTCTTTTTGTTGATTGTCAGTTTCACAGATGGATCAAAAGAAGTGATACCTACAACTTTATTAGCTTTGTCAAAGTAGATTATGAGCCCTGGTGTATCGTATGACCAGATATCGCCGTATTCATCTTTATCTTTGTCTGAAGGTAATTTAAGTTTTTTAAGTACATCATCCTGGCTCATTCCGGTTGTAAGTCCTGCAAAAACAAGTGTTCCCGGTGCGAGTGAAGATTTTACCTGATTTTTAGGTCTGGTATTTGGTCTGTTATCATTTGGTGAAGGATCTTTTTTCTTGTCAGTTGTTGGAGCTTTTTTGCCTTCGAGAACATCAAGTTTATCTTTGGCTTTTGAAGCGTAGTAGCTATCCTTAAAGTCTTTCAAGAAATTTTTCCAGGTGTTGATAGCTTCAGTTTTCATTGAGCCATAAGTGTAAGCGAGACCCATATTGAAGAGAGCTTCAGGTCTTTTCGGGTCAACCTTAAGGGCAGATTTGAAGATATCGGCTGCTTCTTTATATTTATTCTGCTCGAGCTGGAGGAAACCTTTTGCAATCATAACATCGTAAGATTGTTTGGTTACTTTTTCAGCTTTGGCAATGGCATCATTGGCAGCTTTCACATTTTTTGTAAGGGTGTTAAGCACTGCAAGATTGATATAAGCCTGGAGGTAGTTAGGATCGAGTTCAAGAGCTTTTGTGAGGGCTTTTTCAGCTTCAGTAAGTTCTGAATTCTTCAGGTTATATTCACCTCTTTTGGTGTTTACAGTAAAAATGTTTGTGAAGAAATCAACTTTAGAAAGTGTGGTTGGAAGCAGCACTTCAAGATTAATTCCCTTTTGGCTTATTTTTTGTGAAAGTACGGCAACTGCGAGGTTGTTATATCCTTCTTTGAAGTTAGGATAAGCCGAGAGAAATTTATTGTATGATGCGATGGCGTTTTTATAATCACCCGAGTTCAAATAAATCTGGGCATATTCAAAATTCCTTGCATATTCATAATAGGTTGCGATGTGTTTGAATACTTCAACAACTCTTGCTGTAAAGTTTGGATGTGTTACCGAGTTCATTGTATGAGGTGTGTACTCGTAACCCTTGTTGGTCATATAGTTGAACCATTCGATACCGCCGAGAGGGGAGTAGCCTGCTCTCATGGTATAGAGAACGGCATACTTGTCAGCTTCAAATTCCATCTCACGGCTGAGTTTCAAGAACTGTTCTTCGGTTGCATTTGGGTTTTTATTGAGGAATTCATCACCTTTTGCGGGGTGTTTCATAAGAACATGTGCAAGTTCATGAGCGAGAACAAAGGCGAGTTGCTCGATACTGTTCCCAACCGATGTGAACAATCCTGTATGTACATAAACGCTGTCGTTAATGTAAGCAAAGGCGTTGATCTCTTCATTCTGGATCAATTTGAATTTGATAATACTGTTGCCTGACAAACCGGCAGCCTTGTTGAGAATCTTTGCGATCTCTTGAATTGTTTTTGCCTGTTGGGTTCCATAAACCGGTTTCCCGTAGTTGGCAATTACGATACTGTCGTGATTAATATCACTGTTGTTTTTCTTCCTCTGAGCAGTCAAGTCAGGGGAGATGAAGGATACGATTAAAAGCAAAGCAAAAAGCGCTGCGAAAAAGTTGAAGTGTGTTTTCATGTTGTGTGTCTCCGGGTAATTAAATTTGAAATCGTTTACTGATTCTACTATGCAGAATCAATCGGGTTCCGGGATTTTGTTTGTTGTGTGACGAACGGCATATTATTGTGATAAATGAACTTATCAGATGACGATTAAGATTAAATAAAGAACAGGTTGCAATTTAGTAAAATATATATATTTATAAAAAGTTTTTTTTAGTTAATTCGGGGTGAATAATCTTGGAATGGGATATATATTGAATAAGTGTAGAATTTGGGGAAATCATGGTTAACCGCAGAGATCGCAAAGAACGCAAAGGGAGATTATTATATATCTCCCTCCGCGAAACTCTGTTTAATCTGCGTGTATCTGCGTCCTAACAAAATCCTTGAAATCTGTGCTAAATCCGTGTCATCTGTGGAACTATCCACCTCAACTTACAAAAACCACTTAAAGCAGGGCTTTAATCTCGGCGAAATATTTTTCACACAGGTTTACAGCCACATCATAAGCAGTTGCTTCGGCTATAACACGGATAATCGGTTCTGTGTTTGATTTTCTGAAGTGCACCCAGTGATCTGGGAGGTCGATCCTTAAACCGTCATCAGTATTTATTTTCTCATTTTTGTACTTCTCTACCATCGCCTGAAGCACTTCATCGGGAGATTTCCCCGAAATGTCGATTTTCTTTTTTGCAATACTGTATTGTGGCAATGCTTTCTTCATTTCAGAGAGTTTTCCGCCAAATTCTGCCAGATGTTGAAGGGTTATTTCAACACCTACCAGTGAATCTCTACCATAATGTAGAGCCGGATAGATAACGCCGCCACTTCCTTCACCACCAACAATTGCTCCGGTCTCTTTCATCATTTGAACAACATTTGCTTCACCAACGGGTGAACGGAAGACCTTACAGCCTGCGGCAGTTGCGATGTCATCAACTGTTCTCGTAGTGGAAAGATTTACAACCACTGGTCCCGGAGTTTTTGAAAGTACCCATTTAACCACATGTGAGATTGTATTTTCTTCACTAAACGGTTCACCCTCATCTGTAATAAGCACAAGGCGATCGGCATCGGGATCAACAACCACCCCAAAGTCAGCTCCTGTTTCTTTTACTTTTTTCATCGTATCCACAAGATTTTCGGGCAGTGGTTCAGGCATACGAGGAAAAATTCCCGTTTTTTCGCAATTCATCTCGATAACTTCACAACCAAAATCACGCAGAAGTTCGGGAATTACATAAACGCCGGCACCATTTACACAATCAACAACAACCTTAAATTTCTTTGATTTTATCAATTCCATATCAATGTGTGGAAGGGCAATTGCTTTTTCTTTGTGGAGTTTCAACATTGTGGAGTTAAATGTAGAGTGTCCAATTCCATCCCACCTTTTATATTCAGCTGTTTGACCGAGGAATTTTTTCATCGTATTGTGCTCATCAGGAGACATGAACTGACCGGTGGAGTTTAACAGTTTAAGTGCATTCCATTCATTGGGATTGTGACTTGCAGAAATCGCAATTCCTCCCTGGGCGCCCAGAGTTTTCACTGCAAACTGAACTGTAGGTGTGGGAACTATCCCGATATCAACAACATTAATTCCCAAAGCATTCAGAGTTCCTGCTGTAATTGAGCTTACCATAGCGCCGGTGATTCTTGAATCTCTTCCGATCACAACTGTTCCGCTGCCAATCCATTTGGCATAAGCTGATGTAAAACTTACTAATGTCTCCGGGTCGAGACCGTCTCCAACTATTCCCCTGATCCCTGAAATACTTACCATTAATGTTGGCATGGATGCTCCTTTTGTTGAACTTTAGAACTTCAGAACTTCAGAACTTCAGAACCTCAGAATCTCAGAACTTCAGAACCTCAGAACTTCAGAACTTCAGAACTTCAGAACTTCAGAACCTCAGAACTTCAGAACCTCAGTATGTTGAACTTGAGAGTTACTAAAGTTTATTATTTTAAAAAATTATTTATTCAAAATTACTAAAAAATGCGACTCACTAAAGCACCGAATCACCGAAGTACCGAAGTTCCGAATCATCGAAGTACTGAAGTTCCGAATCATCGAAGTACTGAAGTTCCGAATCACCGAAGTACCGAAGTTCCGAATCTCCGGAGTTCTGAAGTTCTGATTAAAACAATCGACTCTCTCCTTCGTGAATATTATGGTGTTCCAAAACGAAGTGATTTTTTGCAGGATCCTTTGGATGTATTGATTGGGACGATATTGTCTCAAAATACAAACGATAAAAACTCCTGGAAGGCATATCGTAATCTGAAGGATAAATATTCTTCTTGGGAGGAAGTCAGACAACTCGAACGGAGAGCACTTGAGGAGGAGATTAAAGTTGCAGGATTGGGAAAACAAAAGTCGGCTGCCATTCTCGAAGTGTTAAATGATCTATTTGAAAAAAAAGGGACTTTAAATTTAGACCATGCTCATTCGATGGGTGATTCAGAGATACTTGATGAGTTGACCTCTTACAAAGGCGTGGGGGTGAAAACGGCATCTTGCGTTTTACTTTTTTCTCTAAGGCGAAATGTTTGTCCCGTTGACACTCATGTAAACAGGATAGTAAATCGAGTGGGTTTGGTTACGAGCAACCAACCGGAAAAGACATTTAAATCACTGTTTGGGCAAATTCCGGAAGGGTTGGCACACAGCTTTCACAGTAACCTGATACTGCTTGGTCGGGAGTTTTGTAAACCAACAAATCCGGATTGTTCAAATTGTCCATTGTTACCTGTTTGCGAATTTAAGGAGAAGAACCTTTCAGGGGATGAGAAAAAATATCCACACAATAATTTTTTACTTCTCGATAATTTATAAATTAACAGAGTTTTGGGGTTTTGACGAAAAATTGAATTTGCTCATATTCCATTTGCTTGTGTCAGGTGATACACATTACTGAATCTGATCTACGTAGATTAAACTAATAAATTAATTAGTTTGTCAGAAGAGTAATCACAAAAGAAATTTGTAAATAATAATGGAGAATAAAATGTATAAATCAATTTCAAAAAAGTTACTGTTCATTTTTACCCTGCTCCTCATTGCAGGTTTTACAGGCTGTAAAAGTGATGATAGTCCAATTCAAGCGACGGATGTTAATGTTGAAGCCATGCAAGCCATCGCTGCTGAAGACAGTACTGTCTTAAATTTTGAAGCGAACTATCAGGATGATATCACCGGGATTGCTTCAAAAGTTGCTTCCGGATGGGTCACTGTCGATGTTCACAGAAAAATCAATTCTGTTTCAAGAAGTTTTCAGATCAGAGTGGTTGGCGATTCTGCTTTGGGAATTGCAACATTCACATTTAGCAACACCTTGATTATCAGAGCCAAAAAAGACAGTAATAGTGTAACTGACACAATTTTGAGAAAAAACTACACAGCGGTTGTTAAAAGAAACCTGATTTTCGAAAAGGTGAACAGCTCATCTAATCCAAGAAACAATTGGAAACTTGTTGCCTGGTCAGCGATACAAGGTGGGACAACAACCAGTAGCTCAAAGATTCAATCTTTAATGCTCTCCGCTGCCGGAATTGTTCCAATCGAGATTACTTCACCAAACAACTTTTATCTTGCTCGCGGAATTGCCCGATTTAAACAACTGCCACTTTTTGACAAAAATTCAGAAGTGACTCTTACACTTAAGGTGATTTCAACTACAGATGATCCTGATTATGTTATCCTCAACTACGGTGCAGATAACAGAGGTGTAAACAGAAATAAACAACTGTTTACTTTGGTATCAACTGTTTCAAGTGGAACAAGTTTCATCAAAACTTACCAGGCAGTTCTCAACACAACAAACTATGCGGGTTATTTCCATATGGTAATGGATGTGTTAACTAAAAATGCAGTTCAGGACGATTCCACCCCTGTTGAGAGCGATGTTTGGTCACTCCCATACGGAGTTAAAAATCAATAGGCAATATTCCCACAAACAATCTTGAAAAAGATTTGATTGATTTTAAGGCTGTCATTTTTGGCAGCCTTTTTTTGTATCAATTGAAATAGATTTGTAGGAACATTAACTATTTTGTAGTTTAGAGGGATAACTCAGGAATTTTTATAACATAATTTCATTGACAAGCACACGAACCAATTTTGCAAACATTTAATCAATGTACCACCAGAACCGGCACTTCGTTTCAATTGGTTATAACTCAGATATATAAAATTACTTCTTCCAAAATTCGATATTACTTCTGATGGAAATTAAAAAAGTTGTTGCGATACTGGAACAGATAAAAACGACTCATAAACCATTTAAGGTAAGAACAACAGATCATGAAGTGTACTTCGGAAAGTTGCCAAGCCATAATGATGATCCATGTGTAGTAAATGAACTTTTGGCTGCATTTTTATTAAAATCATGGCGAATACATACGCCTGATGTATGTCTACTGGATTTTGGCGACAATGAGATTGTCGGTGAAATTCAAACAGGATACAAGATAAATACTTCTTATCTACTCGGATTTGGCTCAAAACAATTACCGGATGTAATAGATTTTAATATATTTTTGTCTCCTCATGGAATATCAACCAAAGGCCTTTTTAGAGATGACTTCATAATCAGTTATCTAAAAATAGCATTATTTGACATATGGGTTGAAAATACTGACAGGCATAAGAAGAATTCCAATCTTTTGATAAGAGAGACACGGACTAACATCTCAGCAATCCCTATTGATCATGTTACCATCTTATATCCTGCTTACGATTCTCAGGCTGAACTATTAAACTATTTTGAGTATTACAACAATCTTGATTATACTCTTTTAGGGACAGATTTTATGTCTTTGATTAGGAACCGGTTTTTTGGAACCATCGATCTTCACTTGATATTCGATGATTACTTCATAGATTCTGTGAACACTTCAAAAAAGAAATACTATGATTTTATTGAAGAATACAGAATGTATTTTAACCCTCTCAACAATTATTTTGAAAGGGTTGAAAAGTTGTTATTTGATGAAAAAAGAAATGCGATAATTTTAAAGAAATTTTATGCGAGTATTGAAATATGAAACCTGGATATTATACAATAGTGAAACTTTCACCAAACACAAATGCCGGAGACAGTGTTTCTATCGGTCTTATCCTTGAATCAGGGGATATTCGATTTGCCCAATTTTCGAAACCTAAAATTGAACTCGTGACCCGCCTTAGAGGAGTCGGGAGCCAATCAATCAAAGATATGGTGCAACAGATCGAACGGTACTACTCCGCTGAGATTGATCAGGGCATTGAAAAATTGATTCAAGAAGAGAGCATTGATGTTCGATATTTTCAGAATCTTCATGCCAGTTCCATCAACTTTCTGCAATTTTCTGACCCAAAACCAGTAGTGGTTAATTCAGTGGAAGAATGTTTAAAATTGTTTCGAATGTTCGTGGATGATCCTGACAAGTATCCTCAAAAAATGCCCAGACACAGGTCTGAGATCACCATGCGAATGAAAAATGAATTGTTCCCGAAAATCAAGAACAATGTAATTATTAATCAGAAAGTAACCCCGGATCAGTTACCAAAATTAGATAGACCCTTTAAGTTTGATGGACTTGGCAAAAACGGGAAACTACTTACTATTACAGGCTTTGACATCGATAATAGCCCGGATAGACTGTACAGCCACTATCAAAGATATGAAACTGTAAGGCACTATTTATTGGAGGCAACTGAGCTTAGTGGAACAGAATTTTTAGTTATTGATGAACCTCGTAAAAATAGTAAGGAAAACTTTTTATTCTACGATCGAATCTTAAAACTTAAGGCAGAGGTGATAATCAGGCCAATGGATTTTGAAACAATTATCAATTTTGTCCATTCAAACGAAGTCAAAAAATTCGATTTGGATCATTTATTAAAAACTGTTGATAGAGTTTAATAACCTGAATAGATATCACAATTTTTTATGCAAAACTTTGAAATTCTGAATGTTCTTGAAGACCTTCTCATCTCGGTGCAGAAGGAAAAACTTCACCCCGGTGAGGATACCCATGTAAAACACCTCATCTATCTTGTTGAAGGTGAACTTGAGAAGATCAAAAAGAAACATGAAATCCCTTCGTATAATGCAAAAATATTTTCGGAGAGAATCGCAAAAAGTTTCTTTTGGGTTGACAGGGATATTTTCTCGAATGAGGATAAAGAGTCGGCAAAAGCGATTACTCCAATGGACTATCAATATTGGTTGATGGTCTTTCTTCTCACTCACTACACTGAACTATACAAAGGTGGATATTCTCTATATGAGATAGTTGATCAATTTGTGGAATACCATAAACTTCACAGTTTAACCGCAGCAGATATCTTTATCACTGATACCGGGGTTACGCGCTGCAAAACAAATTTACGATTTGCGATTTCATCTTTGAAGGAAATGGGGCTTGTAAAACTTTATGACAAGGATGAAAAAGAAAAAAGCTGGATGTTAACATATCTTGGCTTTTTTACTGCAGCTTCCATTTGTATCGATCCTGATAAAAGAAGAACAAATCCACTTTCGGGTTCTATTCCTGATTTTCATGTTTCGAGATATTTTAAGATAGATCAATGGCTGCTCGAACGGATGGTAATGTTAGGTGAACCCGGGTACTTTGGAAAAATATTGAGGTTTGTTTCACTGGATGTTCTCGAATTTCATGAGCTTCAAAAAGGATCAGAGATATTCAGAGAATATTGCGAATTTTTGAACAATCTTGGGAAAAGGAAATCAGAACAACCAAAGCAGACTCATGAAGCTGAAGAAATCACTGAATTTCTTTGGCAGCTTGAGGTTATTAACGCATTAAATGAATATATGACAGAATTGTCAGACAAGTTTAATTCGGATGCTTTTGTTCAGAGATTGTTAATGGAGAAGAAATAACATTACAGAAGGAATTTTTCTAAAAAGGCTGCCAATTTTCCGGCAGCCTTTTTTTTGTCAATATTGGCTACTATTTCGTATAAGAGTAATGAATTTCAACAATCTCATCGTCGAGATCATAAACTTTTATAAGTGATTTTTTCAGGATTGGGAGTCCGGAAGTGTTATATTTTATATCATCTACGATGGTGGCTGCATCTCCCGTATTTGAGACATTAACGAGGTTTCCCGCCTTATCATAATCGTATTTATCGATTATCTTAATTTCAGATGCTTCAAATACTTTTTTATCGAGTTTACCATCCTTGTTGTATGAATAAATGATTTTACTCGACTCAGAATTATAAGTTGAAAGTCTTCCTTTTCCATCAAACTCATAAGTACCCATTACGGAAAATTCACCACTTTCGGAATGAGAGAAAACCTTGGCTACGATTCTGTCCAGGGCTCCTTTGTCTGAATATTCATAATTCCATTGTTTCATGGCACCCGATCCTCCGGTTGCAACATCATAAAGTGCGATATAACTCAATTTACCGGCATCATAAGAAAATTCATATTTATGTTCTACTTTTGAACCATCGTTGCTTTTCCAGGAATATAATATTTCAGCGGGTTTTCCTTCTGAATTCCATTTATAAGTATAATCGCCGGGGTGATCATCGATTCTTAGTTTTTGTGAAACCGATTGCAGTTTTCCATTGGCATCATAAACTGAAGCTACATAATAATTAAATGAATTGGGCTCCAATTCCTTCTCAACAACATATTCTCTCTCATTTATAACACCGGCTGCTTTTATCTTTTTTTGCCATTCAGGCGTCATTTTTTCTGAAAAGGGGATAAAATCCTGTGCAAACAATTGAATGGTTAACAGGAGCATAATTGTAAGATGTTTCATGAATTTCCTCTATTCAACATTGTATGAAATGCTAAGGTTAATATAGGTGGTCGGGATATCATAGCCATAAACCCACCTCTCCTGAATTGAAGAAAGAACCCCGGTGGCTGCATACATATATTCAGCATCTCCAAAAGTAGTTAAACTTTCAGTTTTTTTCTTTAACAGAGTTCCACTTTTATCGTAAGTGTATGTTATTGTGTATGGATCCAGTCCTTCCATTATTTCGACTGATTTGATTATCTTTCCGTTTGAATCATACTCATGAGTGGCACTACGAACATCAGAATCCTCTTTGATCAGGTTTCCGCTGTCATCATAAAAGTAGTTGCACCTGGGCATCAAATCACCCATAAAATAGATTTTTGAATTATCAGTAATCTGTTTAATGGTGGAATTTTTACTATATTCATAGTCATATGAGCCACAATCTCTGCTTTTTCCATCCTCAATTTCCTTGTGTAACACTTTGGAAAGTTGACCGTTCTCTTTTGAATAAATAAAGTCAAGTACGGTTGTAATATTGGCACCTTCGGAAGCGTGCCCATCGATTGTGTAGGAGACAATTTTCTCAAGTTTACCTGTTTTATTATAAACAAAACTGTCAACTGTTGAGAGGACATAGTTAAATGCTTTAAATTTTGCTTTTAGCAGGTTCCCGTTTTCATCAAAAGTAAAAAGTGTCTCTGAAGAAGGGGCAGGGGTGGTGATGAAAGTTGAATCCGTTGAGATAACCTGTTCAAGAACATTAGTTATATGATACAGTTTTAGAAATTTCTTATACTCGGGTGTTTGTTTCTCCAAAAACGGGATAAAATGCTGTGCTAAACTTGCACCTGCCATTAAAAGAAACATTAAAACTACTCTTGCCAAATTATACTCCAAATGAATAATGAATATTAAAGAAAATTATTTTAAAAGATTACTTGAATTTAACATTCAGATGACTGAATAATGTTCCAAAAAAAAGTTATTATTATTCTTTTTTTTACTGATTTTGCAAATTAAAACGATAAATCAGGCAGATTACAATAAAATTTTTGTTTTATAACCGTAAAAGAACAAAATTGAATTTTGATTCAATCTTTTACCTTTGTAATTTTACATGTCCAGTTAGAATAATTGTAGAGGAAAGACAATGCGTTTTTGTTTAAATATAGATCATTTTGCAACAGTAAGAAATTCCCGTGGTGGAGACCAGCCAGATCCCATATTAGCAGCTCTGATTGCCGAGCAGGCCGGTGCGGATGGTATTGTTGTCCACTTAAGAGAAGACAGGCGACATATAAGAGACAGGGATGTTTATCTGTTACGGCAGGTGATCACAACAAAACTTGATCTGGAGATGGCAACACACGAAGATATTATAAAGATAGCTTGTGAGGTTAAACCGGAGATGGCAACCCTTGTCCCGGAAAAAAGACAGGAACTGACCACTGAAGGTGGGCTGGATGTTGTTTCCAATTTGAATAAAATTAAAGAAGCCAACAAAAGACTTCATGATGCCGGAATAAAAGTGTCTCTTTTTATCGAACCCTCTATTGAACAAATTGATGCCTCGCTTGAAACTGATGCAGATATGATTGAGATTCACACAGGTGTTTTTGCAGAGCACAAAACGGAAGAGGGGAAGGTTGAAGAACTTGATAAAATTGAAGCTGCTGCCAAATATGCTCACGACAATCATCTGACAGTAAACGCAGGACACGGACTCGATTATCACAACATCAAACTATTCCGCACAATCCACACAATTGATGAAGTAAGCATTGGTCACTCGGTTGTTGCCAGAGCAATGTTTGTTGGGATAGATCAAGCAGTAAGAGAAATGATCAATCTCATAAAACACGGGACTCAGTAATTTTTGAAAATTATCAGGCTGCTAAACAAAGTATCCCGGACTTAACCTTTTAATAAATAATTCTTTTCCATTGAAAAGTGAATGTATGAAAACTGTTCTTTTATCCCTGATTTTAACTTTTGTGGCTTTCCCACAGATTCAAAATATCCGTATTTCCACTACGAGTGCATCAAGCCCCAATGAGGTGTCGATTGCCATAAACCCGTTAAATCCCGATGTTGTAGTTGCGGGTTCAAATATCAGTTATCTCTATACTTCAACAAACAGGGGAGCCACCTGGTCACAAAAACAGATGAGTTCCACTCTCGGTTTTTGGGGAGACCCTTGCCTTATTTATGATCATAGAGGTTACCTCTATTACGGGCATCTTTCAAATCCAACAGTTGGTTATTGGATCGACAGGATTGTAGTGCAAAGATCAACAAATGATGGAGTTTCGTGGAACGATGGAGCGGGAGTTGGATTAACACCACCCAAGGAACAGGATAAAGAATGGCTCGCCGCTGATTATCACAGTCCACTTTTTAAAGGCAATATTTATATGTCATGGACAGAATTTGATAACTATGGAAGTGGTGCCACATCAGACAGTTCAAGAATACTTTTCAGCAGAAGCACTGATGCCGGACTGTCATGGATGACAGCAATTAAAATAAGTGACAAAAGTGGTGACTGCATTGATGAAGATAATACTGTTGAAGGTGCAGTTCCTGCTGTTGGACCTAATGGCGAAGTGTATGTTTCGTGGACTGGACCTTATGGATTGCTTTTTGATAAATCGCTTGATGGTGGGTTAACATTTGGAACTGATAAATTTGTTGCTCCACATCCGGGAGGGTGGGATTATTCAGTGCCCGGAATATACCGTGCCAACGGGTTGCCCATTACTGTCTGCGACACTTCACAAAGCGCTCATCGAGGGAATATTTATATATGTTGGTCAGATCAGGGAGCCGGCACCAATAACACTGATGTATATGTAGCTCGCTCCACCGATGGTGGAAACAATTGGGGAACCCCCATAAGAGTTAATGGTGATGCCACCTCAAGACATCAATTTTTTTGTTGGCTTACAGTTGATCAGGCCACCGGAGTACTATATTCAATATTTTATGACAGAAGGAGCACAACCAGCAACCTTACCGATGTTTTTGTGGCAAGATCAGCCGATGGTGGTTTAACCTGGGAAAATTTTAAAGTGAGTGAAACTTCATTTAATCCCTCTCCGAGTGTGTTTTTTGGAGATTATACAGGGATTACCGCTTTTCAAGGGAGAGTTTATCCAATCTGGATGAGAGCAGATGGCTCATTGCTTTCGATCTGGACGGCCCCGTTTTTTGACTCAGCCGCCGTTTTGCCTGTTGAACTTACCGGATTTTCAGCGAATGTTGAAGAAGACATGGTTTTTTTGGATTGGCAGACCTCAACCGAGGTGAATAATCATGGTTTTAATGTTGAGAGAGCAAAATTGGAATCTGCTTTTGATAAAAATTATGTATTCTCCACTGTAGGATTTGTAAAAGGGAGAGGGACATCACTTTTTCCTGTCAGATATTATTTTGAAGATAAAAGGTCTGAACCGGGATTTTATAAATACAGGTTAAAACAGATCGATTTAAATGGAGAATTTGAATATTCAAATGAAATTCTGGTTGATCTTTCTCATCCACTAAGTTTTGGACTTTTCCAGAATTTCCCAAATCCATTCAACCCTTCAACAATAATTTCTTATGAAATTCCTAAAGCCGGATTTGTTTCCTTGAAGGTTTATGACATCACAGGAAATCTTGTAACTACATTAGTAAATGGATATAAACCCGTCGGGGTTCACGAGATCGACTTTAATGTGGAATCTACTAAATCAAGCCTTTCAACCGGTATTTATATCTACAGAATTGAAACTGAAGGATTTGTTGATTCCAAAAAGATGATATTTTTGAAATAGTTCAGAGAAGGCTCCACTAAATGAAAATAATTTGATAATGTTCAATTTTAATTTTTTTTTTAGTAAATTGCCATAAGTTAAATTTTAAGAATATAAAGGGACGACTGTACCATTGAAGTTTTGAATTGAAATCATTATTTCCTTATCAATCACAATAAATGGAGGTCGCGTGAAGAAGTTCTATCTTTTTATCCTTTTGTTATCCTTTCCGATGTTGTCTCAAAATCAGTTTTGGACCTGGCAAAATCCAAAACCTACAGGGCAGGATCTTAATGATGCCATTCAACTTTCCAATGGAAAGATACTCACATTCCTCACCGGAGGATTTGTTCAGTCCACAACGGACAATGGAGCAACCTGGTCGACTATAATCGCAGATACCAACGGTGAAGATATTTATGAGGCTGATTTCCCAACTGCCACCACAGGTTATATCTGCGGAACATCAGGGCTTTTAATGAAGTCCGTTGATGGCGGAATGTCCTGGAGTTATTTAAATTCAGGTACTACTTCCACTCTCTGGTTCCTCGATTTTCATGACGAAAATCTTGGCATTGCATGTGGAGCAAGCGGAGTTATTCTACGGACCTCAGATGGTGGTGCCACCTGGACACAAATTACCTCACCCGGCAGCACAACACTCTACTCCGTTCTCTTCGTTAATGCCACAACAGTTTATATGACCGCAAGTTCCACTACAATTGGAAGGCTTTTTAAGTCAACTGATGGTGGACTCACTTTCACAAACATCTCTGCAAATGTTCCTTTTGTAGCCGCTTCCACTGTTAGAGGGCTCGAATTTTTTGGAGAGAATACAGGCTGGATTTCAACTTCTCTCTATGAGGTTTATAAGACCACAGATGCCGGGGCAACATGGGCACTACAAGTTGACCTGGGTACGGGTACTCTTTATGATATAAAATTTGTTGATGTTAACACAGGTTTTATGGCGGGAACCAACGGGCAGGTATTTAAAACCACTGATGGTGGAATAACCTGGGCTCTGCAAACAGTGAATGCCGTTGAAAACATGTATGTACTTTCTGTATCACCAGTCGCAAGTAGTGAAGGCTCAATTTCTGCAGTTCTTGCAGCAGGAAGATATGGAACTCTGGTTAAGAGTAATGATCTTGGTGCCAATTGGTCGTCTCTCTACACAGCAGCCACCCAGGAAGAAGTTCGTGATATCTTTATGGTCACTCCATCTCTTGGTTACGCCGGTGGTGGTGCTGCAACATTGGGCCCAACCAACGGAGTTGTGTTAAAGACAACCGATGGTGGAAATAACTGGGCGGTTGTTGGCAATACAAATTACAGGAATTATTCAACTTTCTGGCTTGATGCCGACAAAGGATTTATGGGCTCGAGAGGCACCTATGGTGTTCTAAAAACCACAAATGGTGGTGTAACCTGGGATTCCTTAAATCTGGCAGCCGGCACTGCTACAGGACTTTGGTATGGTCTTTATTTTTCTGATGCAAATAATGGATTGGCTTGTGGATCCTCCGGTTTGGTGATCAGAACCACTGATGGTGGAACCACCTGGACAACTTCAACCTCCAACTTTGGTACATCCGTTGTTTATGCACTTAAAAATATTGAACCAAACAAATATATTATCGTTGGTTCTTCGGGTAAATATGGAATTTCCACTGATGGTGGTGCAACATTTGCGCAATCAGTCACTCCGGGATCCACTTCGGCTGTTTATGATGTGGATTTCTTTGACACTCAAACAGGCTGGTTGGTTGGTTCATCAGGAACAATCTTTAAAACAACCGACGGTGGTACCACATGGGTTGAACAAGTTAGTGGTTCAACAAGCACATTATACTCTGTTAAGGCGATTAATGCAACAACCGCATGGGTTGGCGGAAGTGGTGGAACCATAATCTACACAACAGATGGTGGAGCCACATGGAAGCGTGCCCCGCAAGTGCTTGGTGCTATCTCCACAAGTTACGGAGTTGCCAGCATTGGTGGATATATCTGGTTCACCGGTACAGGTGGCGAGATCATTCAGGGTTTTGCCGATCCAAACATCCCTGTTGAACTGGCAAGCTTTTCCGCCTCTGTTAATGAAGGAATTGTTCATCTCAACTGGCAAACAGCTACTGAAACCAATAATCAGGGTTTTTATGTAGAATCAAGCCTTGACAGAAAAAACTGGACTGAAAATGGATTTGTTGCCGGTTCAGGGACAACCACTGAATTGCGTGAATACAGCTACTCTGTTCCATTCAACGGAACCCGGAATCTTTATTTCAGGCTTCGTCAGATGGATTTTGACGGGACATTTAATTATTCAAATATAATTGAAGTTTCCCTTAATCCTTATGAATTCTCATTGTCGCAGAATTATCCAAATCCGTTTAATCCTGCAACTACAATTAACTTTACACTTCCAACACCCCAAAATGTATCGCTTGATATATTTAATTCTGCCGGTGAAAAAGTTGCAACTATTGTAAACGAATCACTTCAGGCGGGATATCACTCAATCAACTTTAATGCTTCGAAATTATCGTCAGGAATATATTTCTACTCAATTAAAGCGGGTGATTTTGTGGCAGTAAGGAAGATGATTCTGCTAAAATAATTTAGTCCAAATCATTTAAATGTAATAGAGGCTCCCGGAAACCCGGGAGCCTTTATTATTAATTTAGAATGGAGCCAGGGGGAGTGAAAAAATGAAGCGGCTTCCACTACCGATGGTGCTTTCAACTCGCATTGTTCCTCCATTTTTCTCAACAAATTCCTTGCTTAAAATCAATCCAAGACCTGTGCCCTTTTCACCTTTTGTTCCTGCCGTGTTAAGATTTGCACCAATATTGAAGAGATTATTTAACTTGTTTTCTTCGATTCCCGTTCCTGAATCTTCAACAATCACTTCAACTTGTGTATTCTTCAATTTAGCAGATATAACGATTTCACTTTCAGGGAAGGAAAATTTTATTGCGTTTGTCAGAAGATTTTGTATTATTGATTTTACCATCTCCTGATCGGCAAGAACATCAATTTGACGGGCGATTTCAAGTTTGATTGTAATATTTTTTGCAGCTGCCTGATCTGCCACAATCTCAATGGAATCATCGATCAGAAGATTCAGGGAAGTTGATTCGGGTGAAAATTTAATCTTGTTCATTTGGAGAAGTGACCAATTCAACAGATTATCAAGGAGCCCGTGTAATCTGTTGACAGTAAATTGAAGGTTCTGAGTGAATTTTTTGATTGTTTGATGATCCATCGAATCAAGGTCTTCGTTCAAAACCTGAACCGTACCAAGCATGGCGTGTACAGGATTTCGAAGATCATGAGAAACAATTGAGAAAAATTTGTCTTTGGTGGCATTAAGCCCGGCTAACCTTGCTTCACTTTCTTTTAGAATTTCCTCAGCTTTTTTCCTTTCCGTGATGTCTCTTATCACCATGCTTGTTCTTAATTCGCCTTCATCATTATAAAAATATGAAGAAGAGACTTCAATCGGGAAGAGGGTGCCATCTTTTCTTTTACCCGTGAGTTCCCCCTTAAAAATTCCAGTTTTCGCCCTCTCTTCAAGTCCCACAGCCAATCTTGGATCGGTGACATCTATGATTCCTGATCTTCCTTCATTACTAATCTCTTCAGCGCTTCTGCCAAACATATTACATGCAGCCTGATTAACAAAAAAGATTGATCCATCGGGAGATGTGAGGAGAAATGCGTCAAGATTATTTTCGAGAAACAGTCTCAGTCGTCGTTCACTCTCTTTGAGTTTTTCTTCGTTTATTTTTCTTTCACTTATATCGCTAACGATGGCATAACAAAATTCTTTATCCTTAAAAGAGAGCCAGGTGGTTTGAACTTGAACTGCCACCAACCTGCCCGATTGATGTCGATGGACACTTTCAAAATTCATGGTCTTTGCTTCTTTAAGCTTTGTCCAGAGAGTTTGCCAGTCTCTTACATGATTTGGGGGGAGAAAGTCATCCACGGTCAAGTTACTAAATTCGCCTTTTGTGTAGCCGAGCATTTCGCATGCGGCATCGTTTACATATTTAAACCCGCCCTCAGGAGTTAGACAATATGCTGCATCTGCCATGTTTTCGAGTATGAACTGATAAAAAAGCAGATGCTCTTCTTCCGTCCACTCTTGAACTTTATTTTTCGATTGGAGTTCCATAAAAAATCCTGTTAAACGGTTTAATATAACTATTTGAACTTTTTTTTACTATGGATTTCAGAAAAATTATTAAACTTTTTTTAGTCGGAAAAATGAAAATAAAGGTTTTGCTAGACATTAATAAATAATATTCGTATCTTTCTGCTGTACTGCTTGAAATTAAGTGTTTTATTGTTTTTATCGTTAGGAGAGAGCTTGTTCTAATTAAGCTTTTCTCCATAGTTGTTCTTTTTATTTATGATTGGAGGTAACAGTGAAAATTCTCTTTCACTCACTGCTTATTGCAGTTCTGTCGATACCTTTAATCCTTGCACAGACATCCCAAAGTTTTGTTGAATCTTTTGATTCAGGAAATGGTGAAGGATGGGCTTTTTACACAGATGCAAGTGTTTCCGTTCAGAACGGACAATTAAATGTGGTCTCATCAGGAACTGATTTCCAGATTGCACACGTTTATCCCCCAATCGGGGCAACAGTTAATGATTTTTCAATCGAAATAATTTCAGATGCAACTTCAATTGCCGACGGTGGTTTCCTCGGCAGGAATGGATTCAACTCTTTAATCGGTCTCCTGTTTGATGACGATACCGTCAATGTGGTTTACGCGATAAATATCACCGACTACATGAATCCCCAATTTGTCACCATAGGATCGATTCGACTCGATGAATTTTCAGTCAAGCCAAAGCTTTCAATACAGAAATCCGGCAATTCTATAAATGTAAATGCCTGGATTAACGACACTCTCAAATATTCAGGCACAATTCAAAATGCTCCTCAGCAACTTTTGAAAGGGAACCTTATTCTCAGTCTTGTTGGTGAATCGCTTGATTTTAGACTCGACCAAATCGACATTCAGTATAACCCCTATATTCAACCCTTTTCCTCGACTTACAACGATTCGTTTGATGACCCTTCCACTCCCTTTCTCAGAATAGGTACGTGGGAAAAGGTTGCTTCCGCTGTCACTATAAATAATGGCAATCTGAATTTTAATATTATACCAACCTCATCCAGTAGTTTATATGCAGGACTACCCCTCGGAGCAGTAGATAATTATGATATTACACTTTCGGGCAGTGGCCACATGGCAGATGGACTGTTTGGTATCTGGAGAATAAACAGTTATAGATATTACACAGGAATGTGGATAGAAGACGATTTGATCAAAGTGGGGTATTCTGCAGGAAGTAGCAGTGAGCCGGTTGCGGTCAATTCTGCCCCTGTCACTCCTCAGGCTACCAACCTTTTAAGGTTTGCCACCACTGTGGTTGGAAACACAATAACCATGACAGTGTATGTTAATAATGTTCTTCATTTAACTGGCAGTTTTGATTCACCGGATACCAGACTTCATTCGGGCCATATTATTTTTGGTGTGGAGGCATGGGATACAGTGAATATGGCTTTTTCTGAAATATCAATAGTATTCAACAAATATATAACAGATATTGAAGAAGAAAACCTTCCAAAAGAGTTTTCACTGTTTCAAAACTTCCCAAATCCGTTTAATCCTGAAACAGTAATTGAATATGAACTGGCTAAGGGTTCTGATGTGGCAGTTGAGGTGTTCGATATTCTTGGCAGAAAGTGTCTTACTCTTGTAGAGCAATATCAACCAATTGGAAAACACAGGGTATCATTTGACGGACTTGAACTCTCGGGCGGAGTATATTTCTACCGCCTGACGGCTGACGGTTTTGTTCAAACCCGCAAAATGGTACTGTTAAAATAACCCGGGGGTGCTTTATGCACCCTCTTTCTCAATTTGTTGCACACTTAACAGGAGTTTACTCATGGAAACCATTGAAGATTTCCTTGGACTTGGAACAGTTGTCATCGCATTAATTTCTATAATATCAATGTGGGCATTATTCAGAAAGGCTGACCTACCCGGGTGGGCAAGTATAATCCCGATATTTAATATTTATTATTTCCTTAAAATGATCCGAAGGTCACCTCTTTGGATTGTTCTCTTTCTCCTTCCGGCTGTTTTTCCCCTTTTTATAAAAAGAGGGGACAGCAACGCGGCAGTCGGGTTTGTTGCGATCATGATATTTATAATGTCAATCTCCTTCATTTTCAGCCTTGCTAAAGCTTTTGGGAAGGGGATACCATTTGCACTTGGGCTGCTGCTTTTTGGATTTATATTTCTGCCTATTCTGGCATTTGGCAGTTCTGAATATGTTTATAATCAAAAACCGAATGCAACACGGGATGATATAGATCGGGAACAAGTCCATGAGTCACACCCTGTGGAATCAAAACCTCATGTAAAACCACCCGAAATTATTTCCGGACTTATCCAACCTGGATTGATTGCAAAAGTGTTTACAATCTTTTTCATGGATGAAGGGATGGTGCTTGTAAAGACCGGATCCGGGTCCACAAATGCGTCAGGGTCAATGCGTGCATTCCATGGTGGCGCCGGTGCCACAGCTAATGTGATGGCAGGTATCGGTCAACTCTGGGATATGCAGTCCGCTAAGAAAAGGGGTGATTATCTTGAATCGGTTGGTGGATATTCAACTGATGCATTGGTTTCTGCCGACAAAGCAAATTTCCTTATCCCGGATAACACCGTCAGTCGGATTGATATGAAAGGTCCCGGTTGGGGTGGCGAGTTAAAAATTAAAATAACCACGATGCGAAAGGTACACAAGTTCCGGATTGACACCAGATCCGACTACCTCGCCAACAGCTACTTTAAATCATTTGATGCACGGTATCCCGGGAAGGTATATAAAGCTTGAACATCGAGTATATAACCAGGATTTTGATAGTAACACGGATTCCATGGATTTAACACAGATTTTCACGGATATTTTTTGAACACGGTATTCACGATTGAAAAAAGATATTCACAATGAAGGCACAGGAGGTGTCTCGTATGGGTAGAATATGAATCTTACAATTTCCTTGAAATGGAGTTGCTATTCGAAGCGTCCCGATTGTCGTCTGGAATGTTTCTTTATTCAATCACATTGGAAAATTCAAAATATTTGAGCTTTTCCACCCTCACTAAAACCATTGTTGCGTGGAAAAATTCATTTGATGGACAAAATATGGGGAATTATAAACAATGGTTAACTCATTTATTTATAATATGTTACAAATCCTGGTTCAGTTGTTTAGCCAAAAATATGGGGAAAATATGGGGAATTAATCCATGCTCTGACCCCCAGTATTTTTGCTTAACTCAATAACGAATTAAAAAACCCTCTCCATAAATTTCTGAGCTTCTTTAAACCTCCCAAAATCTCCATTTATAACTTAGTAATGGAATAAATAGCATTATCCAACTTCCTGTGAATCAAGGAAATAATTCCCAGGATATCAAGGGCATCTTCTTCCGGCATCACCCACTCGATTTTTGGTGCATGTGCCGCAGGGTTTCGAAATGTTCCAAAAACTCCACTTACCAATTTAACAAATCCTTTCTGCTCGCTTTTCTCAGTTCCACTCACCAACATGTTTATCGCAATTTTTGGATTCTTGCCACCTCCAAAACTAAAAGCTTGTTCCACCAGTTCAATACCATCACAATCCAGTCCACTCATTTTCTGAATCTTTGAACTCACACTCGTTGATGCCTCCAAGACAGCATGAAAATAGTTATCCACAAGTAATTCCGCTTTGCAAAAAGTTAATATATCAGGGTGGATATTCCTCTCACTTAAAATTGAATGCAGTCTGTTTGCCCTTTTCTCTGCTTCACTTAAAGTTGTTACTTTTTCTACTGATTTCACCTTTCCGGTCTCCATCAATTCAAATCCGCATAAAGAGAGTACCTTGTTAAGTTCAATTAAGGAGCTTATAAAATTGTCCTTCTTTTGGGTCCAACTAACCGGGTCATATACTATTTGGATAAAACTTATAATGTGTCCGCCGGTCTGAGAGATATTTTGTACCTCGCCCAATGCATTAGCAAGCCGTTTCCACTTAGCAAGGTTAAAATCTTCTGATGAGGTTCCGATTTGATTTAAAATTCTTTCCATTTCTTTTCCCTCAACAGAAGCGGCAACTATTCGACAAATCGAATCCAATTGTTGAGGTGAAAAAGGTGGAATTTTTTGTTGTGCCATTTAAAAACTCGCGAAATGTTTTTTCAAAATATTTGGTTAAATATGATTATTGTATTTCATCGATTATTCCGCAATACACTCAGTTGGACTATTACCGTGAAATTTCAAATCATGCTCGCAGTGATTGAATTATATACCACCCCGGCAAGATGGTCAGCAGCATACTCCTTAAACTCTTTGTCGTTCATTAGTTTCTCAAATATTTTTTCATTTCCACTCATCCGTTCAACAAAAAGTTTTTCGATCAATTTGTCAAATACCAGACGAAAATTGTGAAGTGAATTTACCCGGGCTGCTTCTTTAAGTCTTTCATCCTGAACTGCTGTTTCTCTAACTTGTTCAAAGAACAATTGGTCAGCTTTTGTGAAGTCAGTTCCAAAATTTTTATTTAACCTTTCTATTAACTCGGACAAGAAAATAAATTCTTCAACAGCTCCTGTACCAACTTCTTGAGGCCCGTTAATGGTTGGGTTTTCACCAACTCCCAAATCGATTTTTCCTTCCTTCTGTTTCTCCAGCATATAATATTCCAAAGCAACCTCTTTACTAAGGTCAACTCCTTCGGAATCGCGCTTTGGGAGTTTCTGCAGAAGTTTACTGAGATAAACATACATCATTTCCATCGAGATGTCAGGAAAGTTGACCACCTGTGATAAAAAGCTGTAAAGATTCCTGAATTCTACCATTTGTTTTTTACAGGTAGCTGCTTCTTCTTCACTCAATTTCTTAAAATTCTCAACTACAGGGTCCAATTCAGCATTGAGTTTTTTGTGTGCAGATACTTTCCCTGGAAATTCTTCAGCGAACCAAATGGAATTAAATCTTTGTACACCCTCTTCTGAAAACAATCTCCTTTCGATAATTGTATGGTATAAGCTTTCGAGGAGATGTGGGTCCGTGTCTTCACCAAATTTTGTTTTTTCATAGTATGGTTTAAAGGATTCGTAGATGTCTTCCCGGTCGTTAACAAAATCAAGTACGAATGTATCAACTTTACCAAAAGCGGTTCTGTTGAGTCTTGAAAGTGTTTGTACCGCCTGAATTCCAGCAAGTCTTTTATCGACATACATTGTGTGCAGAAGAGGTTGATCAAATCCGGTTTGGTATTTTTCAGCAACAATTAGTACCTGGTATTCATCAGATTCAAACTGAATCGGAAGTTCACTTTCCTTAATTCCATTGTTCATCGATGTTTCGCGATAATTTATGGTTGAATCATTATCATCGGTAACTACGCCTGAAAATGCGACCAGTGATTTTAATTCTTTATATCCTTTCTCGAGGATATATTTATCGATTTCCTGCTTATACCGAACAGCATGGAGTCTTGAGCTGGTAACCACCATAGCTTTTGCACGCCCATTAATTCGTTTTCTTGTAAATTGGCGGAAGTGTTCGACAATAACTTCAACTTTTTGCCTTAGGTTATGCGGGTGAAGGTTAATAAACCGGGCAAGTGAAATGGCAGCTTTTCTTTCCGGTACCTCAGGATTTTCTTCAATTTCCTTGATGATTTTAATGAATCTTTTGTAGGTGATGTAATTTTCCAATACATCCAGTATAAAACCTTCCTCAATAGCTTGTCTCATACTATAAAGATGAAAGGGAGACCCGCCGTTATCACCAGGTTCATTAAATACAACTTTTGTTTTAAATTTTGGTGTTGCAGTGAAGGCAAAAAAACTAATGTTATCTTGACGCTTCCGCTTCGCATTTTCACGAATGAGCTCCTCTTTTATTTCAGGAGACAAACTGATATCATTGTCCTCATGCATCATTTGTTCAAGAACGACTTTTTCGATTCCATCCTTGTTAAGGATTTTCTTGAGTGCGGCTGCCGCTTCTCCCGATTGACTTGAGTGGGCTTCATCCACAATAACTGCAAAGCGTTTATCTTTTGTTGAAAGTTCAATTTCGGATATTTGTTTTAATTCTCTCTCACGGTTTATTTTTTCTACTGTCTCCAGAACAAATGGGAATTTTTGCAAAGTAGTAACAATTACTGGTACACCTGTCGCCAAAGCAGTAACAAGTTGCCTGGTATTCCGATCTATTTTCTTAACAACCCCGTCTTTATGATCGAATTGATAAATTGTATCCTGCAATTGTTTATCCAATACTCTTCTGTCAGTTATCACAATTACTGAATGAAATATCTTCTCATCCATTTCATCATGGAGTGAGGATAATCGATAAGTTAGCCAGGCAATTGAATTTGATTTCCCGGAACCCGCACTGTGCTGAACTAAATAATTATGCCCGGCACCTCTACTTTTGGCACTGGTAATGAGTTTTCGGACAACATCCAATTGGTGATAACGAGGGAAAATCAAAGTCTCTTTGGATTTTTTTTCAACTCCTTTTTCGGAAAAAATCTTTGTTTCTGATTTTTCCAGATGTAGATATCTGCCAATTATATCCATGAAACTGTCTTTTGTTAAAATTTCTTCCCAAAGGTAGGCAGTTTTATAGTTGTTTTCTTGGGGAGGATTTCCAGCCCCGTTGTTAAAGCCTTTGTTAAATGGAAGAAAAAATGTTTCCTTTCCGGCGAGTTTAGTGGTCATATAAACTTCATCTGTGTCAACGGCAAAATGCACCAAAGTTCGTTTCTTAAACTGAAATATCAATTCTTTGGGGTCTCGGTCATTTTGATATTGCTTTCGTGCATCAAATACGGTTTGACCCGATAGTTGATTCTTTAACTCAAGTGTGGCGACTGGAATACCATTTAATGCCAAGACAATATCCAATGCCATATTTGGATTTCTGTCGCTATAATGTACTTGCCGATAAATTTTCAATTTATTTTTGTTATATTCTTCTTGAGCCACGATGTTAAGTGAAGTATTCGGCTTGAAATATGCCATCCTGAAAGTTCGACCAAAAAATTTGAATCCATTTCGCAATACGAACAAAGACCCTTTAACATTTATTTCTGCATTGAGTGAGTTGAGCAGTGATTCTTTGGTTTTTTCGCCATTATATTCTGAAACATATTTCCAGTTGGTCGGTTGTGTGTCGATAATAAATTCAATAACATCATCTCTGAACAACCCCTTGGACTTGTCATAAACTTTGGGATCCCCCTTGTAGTAACCGCCCTCCTCAGTTAAGAAAGTCTCTATTGCTTCCTCAAACCTTATTTCAGTGTGTTTTTTCATCCTGATGCTCTTGTTTTAATTTATTTAAATCCATTCTTCCGGTCACTGCTGCAGTTATGATCGAGATCCGATATTCTTTTAATTTTACAATCGCTTTAATAATAGTTGCCTCCAAATTCTTCATGTAAATAAGTTTGAGTTCAATATCTTTAACAATATTAAGTTGCTCATCAAGAGGTGGAACGGGAATCGTTAGTGAGATAAGCCGTGTTGGACTGATTGCAGGGTAACTTACTCCTACTGAATTTGCCATAATGGCATCAATCATATTTTTGCTCCTTACATAGATGTATAGATATTTGCTATCCAACATACTTTTGGGAGTCAACACGGCAAATCCGGTAGATACGATGCAGGACTCGTCTTTTTGTTCTATACGAGCTATTGCTTTGAGATAGGTTCTAACCGTGGAGATAATAACATCACCTTTGCGGACTATTCTTCGAGCTCTGGAAGGGGCTTTTTCAAATGTAATTAATTCTTTGTTTGATATCCCTTCTGTAAAATTTACGCTAGAAATATCGACATATTCGATTTCATAGTCAGGCTCACTATTCTCCGATAATGATTCCATATTACAAAGGACATAATCTTTTAGTCTCCCAACTCTCCAATGTTCGGGAATATCTCCAAGCCAATCAATACCTGAATATTTCATTTTAACTTCCGGGTCAAGACCTTTTGTGACTGCTCTCGTAATGATTGACACCTTCTTTTCTTCGAGTAACTTCAAGAGTTTCTCTTTTGCTGAAATTAATTCGTCTATTTCGGAGGTTTTTTGATCAAGAAAATCAGCAATTCTCACTTGCTCTTGAAAAGGAGGTAAAATCACACGAATCGAATTAAAATCGTTTCTGTTCAAAATTTGCCTTGTAGTACCTTTTGCAACTCGGCTAAACTCGGACAACACCCAGTCATTATTGCATAAATATTTCTTGAACTCGTGATAAACTTTTTCTGTAAAAGTAAAACGAAGAACATGGTAACTAAAGACAGTATCAGTCAAATGTTCATCAACAAGAGCAGAAACACCAATATCCTCAATAGTTTCTGAACTGGGAGTGAAAATCAGATCTCCATAGTGCACCTGACAAGATTTTTGTTTTGGTGCTGGACAAGATACTTCCATAAATTCGCGCGAATTATCAAGTTTAAGAGTTTTATTTCCATAAATATCAGTGTAATTAATCATTTTTACAAGCGGATCGCCGTCAACTATTTTTTTATCAATTCCACTTGATAAGAATCGCCCAACAAATCTCAATTTTTTATAAGCCCATCCTTTTGGCAACCCATCAATCATAAAGATGCTCACCTATTTTAAAATTGTTAACTAGGCGACTTAATGAGTTAAGAACCTCGATTCCTAAATCAGAAAGTTCTTTTTCTATCAACTGCAGATCACGAGGCGGTTTATACACATAAAACAGTTTTGTTATTGGTATCTCATACCCAATCTTGGTTTTACTGTAATCGATCCATGCATCAGGGACAAAAGGGAGAACCTCACTTTTCATGTATTCCTCACAGTGGGTTTTCACTAGCTCAATCACTTCATCTAAACCTGTTTCATTGTCATAACCAAGTGGTAATGGGAGTGAGATATCTGACGGAAATGGAATATTCTCAAAGTCACGAAGTTCAGAATCGGGTTCAACATCTCCTTTGGAGGAAACGCAAACTTCAGCACTGGAATCTCTTTCAGAAAGATTTTCAAGGATAACTTTTTTAAGTTTTGAATCCAGTTTTATTCCATGAGATTTGAATGAATCTTCAATTTTTGATACAAAATCTTCTCGTTTTTTGTAGAGTTGATCACCGACTGTTTCGATAGTTTCAATTATTTTTTCTGATAGAGTAGTGCACTCACTATTTTCAACCTTTGTCCCAACAGTATCAAGCAAGTACTTTTTGAAAGCCTCACTTTCTTTCAAGCTTTTTAGTCTTACTTCATTAACTACGAAGTTGAGTTGTAAGGGTCTTTCAACAGTTACTTTAATGTAACCAAATTCCTGATTATCCAATATTTTTGAACAAATCTTTTCTTCTACTTTCCCATCGATTGAGAGGTTAAGCTTAAGATCATGAAGATTTTGAGCATAGATTTTTGTAATCTCATCAATTTGAATCTCTGATATCTCATTCCTTTTTTTACCAAGACTTTTTTTCATCTTCTCGAAAAAAGGAGACGCATCAATTAGTTGAACTTTTCCCCTTCGTTCTTCAGGTTTTTTGTTTGTGACAAACCAAATGTAGGTTGATATTCCTGTATTGTAGAATAACTGATCTGGCAATGCTACAATTGAATCAAGCAGGTCGTTTTCAATAATCCATCTTCTGATATTGCTTTCTCCCGAACCGGCATCTCCTGTAAACAATGGAGAACTATTAAAGATAATTGCTATTTTTGATCCGTCGCCGCCTTTTTCGGGTGCTGAATGCATTTTACTCATCATGTGGAGAAGAAATAAAAGTGAGCCATCGTTTATTCGAGGCAGCCCAGCTCCAAATCTACCTGAGAACCCAAGATCATTATACTCCTTTTTCACTGTATCTTCTTCCGGTTTCCATTCCACTCCAAAGGGGGGATTTGCAAGCATATAATGAAATTCTTTATCGGGATGTCCATCAGAAGATTTGCCGTCTCCCAGTGTGTCACCCAGAATAATATTATCAACAGGTTCATCTTTAATCAATAAATCAGATGTACAAATCGCGTATGATTCATCGTTATATTCCTGGCCGTATAAAACGATATTTGCCCTGTCATTATGCTTTTTTATATACTCCTCGGAGGTTGAAAGCATTCCACCGGTTCCACATGCCGGGTCATAAACTGTTCGGGCAATACCGCTTTTATAAATATCTTCCTCTCCGGTGAAAAGGATATGAACCATCAAACGAATTACTTCCCTGGGAGTAAAGTGATCTCCGGCTTCTTCATTTGCTTGCTCATTAAACTTTCTGATCAACTCTTCAAACAAATACCCCATCCGAAGATTTGAAACTTTATCCGGATGTAGATCAATATCTGCAAAATCTTTCACGATTAAAAAAAGTCTGTTGGATTTATCAAGTTTTTCAATTTCCTGCTCAAACTTGAAATTCTCAAATATAAGTTTAACTTCTGGTGAAAAGCCATTAATATAATCCACCAGGTTTTTGGCAATATTTTCATGATCGTCGAGGAGCTTTTTAAAAGTGTAGTTACTGATGTTATAAAGAGCATGTTTTCGGTTTTTGCTTGAGTGATTTGCGAGAAGAGATCGAAGGGCATCACCTTGAAAGTCTTCTTTTAACGACTCATATTTTTTGAGAACTGTTTCCTTTGTTGGTTCAAGAACACAATCCAAACGGCGTAAAACCGTCATTGGAAGCATGACCTTTCGATATTGAGGGGGACGGTAGGGACCGCGTAATTTGTTGGCGATTTTCCAGATTAAACTAACTATTTCCTGATGTCCATTAAGCATTATTGATCCAAAAATTTGGGAGAGAACTGATAATTATCTTAGCAGTCAAAAATAAACAAAGCAGGAGCAATAAAAAAAATTCATGCAGGATTTGAAGTAACTTTTTAGAAACTTTCAGGGTGTGATTCTTCCTTTCGCCTAAAAATATTAAGAGCAGAACGGTAGGTCTTTCCACAAATAATTTTTTGGAGGGATTTTTGCAAATAATTAAGTTTCAACTTCAGTTGTTGTAGAAAATTTCGAAAACGCAAAAAATTGAGAATCTAGCTGATTTGATCATTGGGAATTTTTTTGATCAATTTTGCTTGTTAACAATTTATCATCTGATTTTCATGATGTTTATAGATTCTTGAACACTTTTGTAATATCCGGAAAGTTTTTATTTTTGTTGTAACTAAAAACAAGGAATATAAATATGGGAACAGCAATCAATTCAAGTTATCCAATTTTACCGATCAAACATTGGTGGTCACTCAGGAAAATGTTTCACACAACAGTCCCACCCGCGATTACTCCAGCATATTTAGCCAAAAATCTTGGGATGCAGGAAGTCTCTGCAAGGACAAATTTGATCCCTGCCCTTATTCAATTCGGAATGATAGAGGAAGGAGATAAACCGACAAAATTAATCTATAAATGGAGGGATGATTCTTCGTACTCCGAAGTTTGCAAAGAGTTAATTGAAAAGATTTACCCCCCCGAATTAAACAAAATGGTCGACTTACAGAATCCAGATCGTGCTTCTATAAAATCCTGGTTTATGAGAAATATGGAAGTTGGGGTGCAATCTGCTGATAAAATGACCGCGGTTTATATGTTGTTATTAGATGGTAACCCCTCTAATCAATCAGAATCTACGAAAAAAACACTCAATAATACCAACAAGAATCAACAGAAGGTAATTAAAAAAACAATAGAAGCTCCAAAACAGCTCTCCCAAATCAACCCTACCACAATTCAACCAACTCCTAATTTCTCTCCGGCTATTCACATTGATTTGCAGATTCATATTGCACCAGAGACATCACCTGAACAGATCAATAAAATTTTCGAGAGTATAGCAAAACACTTGTTTAAGCAAGGCAATACTAATGGGTGATGTGGGAGCAATTATCTCTCTTGTTGCGGCTGTTCATAAAGATTTAATTGAGATTGGTTTACCCCCTGAAAAGGGTAATGAACCTCGATCACACCAATTATTACCAAAATTAATAACTCAGGGAACAAGAGGATATATCGAAAAAACAGCACAGCAAATAAATGGTTGTTACGAAAATGGCTGGTATGATGCTTGCGCAGTTATGATGAGGAAACTTTTAGAGACAGTTATCATCGAAGTATTCGAATCAATGAAAATTGAAGCAAAAATCAAGAATCCCCAAGGTGATTACCATTATTTGGGTGAATTGATCGATGTTACACTGAACCAGACTGAGTTCAGTCTAGGAAGAAATGTGAAGAGAGGCCTTCCTAGATTGAAAGAAGTTGGTGATAAGGCAGCACACAATAGGAAAACTTTTACTCATAGGCAATATATTGATGAACTTAAAGGCGATTTTCGCGAAGCAGTTGAGGAACTATTAGTCTTGTCTAAATTAAAACAATAAGATGATATAAAAGGAGAGAAAAAACAACAAAACTATAAATTAAAAGTACTGGAACTTCACCAAGATAAAAACCATTTGTCATCAATATTTATTAACAAAAAGAAGAGAAAACAATGAACCATATTGATTTCAATAGATTTAACCTAAAATTAGTTCAAGATCAACCATATTATTGTATCCCTGCCTCAATTCAGGGAATGATTCAATTTCATGACCCAAATTTTAATATCCCCCAAGAAGAAATTCTGAGAAAAATCACAATTAATGAAAAGTATGGACAACCATCTTTCCCATCCGCTGAAAAAAACGCTGTACTTGAATTTCCAGATTACGATTTTACGAAGATAGATACAAATAATTTTAGTGATTGGTCCGCATATATAAAACAAGAAATTGATGCTGGGTTTCCGATTGCCATTTCTACAAGAAATGAGGATCAATCAATACATATTAGGATAGTACTTGGTTATGATGAAAACGCTAAATATTTTTTTCTATACAATCCGGGGACAACTTTCATGATTAAAACGGATTGTTTTATTAGCATGAATATTAGGGCCGGTTGTGAAATTTTTTCATTCGAATATGCGGAAAATCGCTTCCATGCTTCATTGCCCTGCAGAGATCTTCTTACTATTCGAAAAAGATAATTTATAATCAAATAATTGTTGCTTTCTTGCGGATGAATACAAAAATTATTGTTTGTTGCAATTTGATGGTTGAGGTTTTAAATCCTCAGCCATTTGTATTTCACAGAATTGGTAATTCATGGATTAAAGGTAAAATTGACTTCAAGAAATCACCATTATATACCCCAGTTTTATCTTCGTGGATTTACTCCTGCAATGAAGAAAAAATCACCTATTACAGTGTTTGATTTTGATCAAAAAAAGATGTTTAGAACTAATACTCTAAATGTTTGCGGTAATAGAGATTTTAACAGGATTGATTTTGAAGGTACAAACCCGAATGCAATTGAAGAAATATATTCAGGTTTTGAAAGCAAGGCAGCAAATTCCATTCGTGAATTGGAAAAAGGAGCACCTTTTTGCGGGGAAAATCGAGATATTATTTTTAATCTAATTGCTCTGTTGGCTGTGAGATCACCTCAACTACGGGAAAAATTGCGAGAAGCACATGAAGTGAGTCTGAAAGCATTAATTGATCTAATCTTATCTAACGAAAAAAACTGGGAATCGACAAAATCAAAAATGATTGAAAATGGAAGATCAATAGATGTGGGCACCACATATGCAGAAGTAAAATGCTGCCAAGAGAAAAATGAGTATAAAATTATTCTCGACAATAATTACAACATAAAATCTGAATTAGAGTCTATGGATGCTGTTTTGCAATCTCTCCCAAAACGGAACTGGGTTTTAATAAAATCCCAGAAGGTTGATGAACATTTTATAACTTCAGATAATCCGGTTGTTCTTGACAATTTCAAGATACCCAAAGAGAAAAATTTTTATGAAAATTTGGTCGGATTTGAATTAAGCAATACAAATGTAATGTTTCCTCTGACCAAAAACCTACTTCTTTTGGGAAGTTATTATTTAAAAGAAGGAACAATACAAGCCGACAGAGCTTCCATGGCCAGTCTAAATCGTATCGTGTTTAATCATGCTTACAAACAACTTTATGCACCAGCATCAACATTCTTAATCTATGATTATCTTGGTAAAATATCAACAGGTGAAAAATTTTTAGCCTTCGAGAGTAAATGATTATAGATTATTTTCCACAAAACAAATAAGTATTTGTTTTTGATTTATCTAAAGAAGCATCAATTAAGTTTATGGCAAGATCAGCACCGCCAGATTTATCCTTTGCAGACCAAATTATCACTATTACCCCCTACTTCACCAAAACCATCTTCCTGGTTTGGACAAAACCGCCGACAGCCAACCGATAATAATAAATCCCCGATGCAACACCTGAGGCGTTCCAAACGGCATCGTATGTGCCGAAGTTTTTTTCTTCGTTTACGAGAACTGCAACTTCAGAACCAAGCATATCAAATATTGAAAGCTTTACCAGGACTTTTTCATTCTTGAGTTCAGAGGGAATGGCATATTTGATGTTTGTTGCCGGATTAAACGGGTTTGGGTAGTTTTGTGATAAGGAATATTCGTTAATGGGGGAGGTGCCAGTGTATATGTCACCGCCGTCAGAAGTGGAAAGGATTGTACCGTTTCCCACAGCCCAGCCTTTATTATGACTGATGAAGAAGATTGAATAGAGATCTCCACCAATTGTTGATGGATGTGCCTGTGCGTACCAATTGTTTCCGCCATCAGTGGTTTTGAGGATTATACCGCCTTCGGTGGAGTAGTCGGTACCTGCAGCCCAACCGGTCATTTCATCAACAAATTGGAGTGAGCTTATCCAGATTTTATTGTCGAAAAATCGAGGTGTCCAGTTCACCCCTCCATCGACTGTTTTGTATAATCTTCCGTTACCGCCGGCAGCCCAGCCTGTTTGGTCATTTACAAAATCGACCGTCGAGAGTGTATTGTGTGAATTTAGTGTGTCGCTTACCATCACATCCCAGTTATCACCCCCATTGGTAGTTTTTAAAATCGCACCATATCCATCAACTATCCATCCGGTTTGGGAATCAATAAATTTCACCTCTGTGTATGTTCTCCCCGTGGGACCTGACTGCTGGATCCACGATTGACCACCATTTGTGGTCTTCATAACAATACCCAATGCACCACGATCAACCGGACCACCAACGATCCATCCTGTCTGACTATTTACAAAGAAGACCGAAAGCAGGGGACCTGTTGTGAGGGGAATTTTGATCCAGTTTTCTCCGCCGTTGGTAGTTTTAAGTACAACGGAATAGCCTGTGCCAGATTCATATCCGACTGCCCAGCCGATAAGTTTGTCAACAAAAAAAATCTGGCTTAAAGAAGTTCTGGAACTGTCGGTTTGTTTAATCCATCGTTTCCCACCATCTGTGGTTTTTAGAATGATGCCATATTTCCCTGCAGCCCAGCCTGTTTGGTCATCTTCAAAGTGGACGGAGTAAAACGGTGAAGGAACGGCAGGTAATTCCTGTCGGTACCACTGTGCGTTAATCAGTGTTATAAAAGAAATTGTAAGTAAAAAAGTTAAGCGCGACAACATGTTAACCTCCAAAAGTTAAATTTCCCAATTTTTAACAAGGATTTTAACGGTTAAACCGGCTTCCCCATCTAAGCAGCACCACAAACCTCAAACATTCTCAAATCACAAAAACGCGGAAGTCAATATTAAATCTTTAAAATCTGCTTTTAACCTAATAATATTTTCGAAAAAAACATAATCTTAAAAAAAATCAACCGTTACACTTTATCAATTCTCTTCCTGCTCCACCCGCTGAAGAGAAGTATATAACTCAACAATCCAACATCGAGAGTTAACCAAAATATGCGATGTCCAATAATTTCATCGGTTGAAAAACAGACTGCGGTGAAGAATATCACCAAACCGACAAACAGAAATCCGCGAAGATCAGTGTATACTGTTTTGTCAGGGGTAGCTTCATCAGTAGTTTTTGATTTTCCAACTTTAAAGTCTTTATAAAGTGTAAAGAAGGAAAATAAAATAAGTAATACCTGAACAACAGAAAATAGAATATTATCACCTGTGATGTAGTTAAATAGATTCTCCATTGGGTTCATGTAGCGTTACTCCGAAAAATGATTATTGATTGTTTACAAAGTTAAGGGTATCTTCATTCATTTCCTTCAGATTGATGATTTTGCAACCCTGAAACCAAGTTCAAAAAATGATGTTTCGGGGGTATATGCTGTTCTGTATGTTGTGCGACAGTTGTAAATTAGTCCATACCAACTGCCATTTCTTTTAACTCTTTCTCTGCCGGATTCCGGACCCCGCGGGTCGGTTTGTGCATCTGTAGTATAATCACCAAACCAGTCCCAACACCATTCAGTTACATTGCCTGCCATGTTGAAGAGTCCAAGTTCGTTGGGTTTATATGAACCCACTTCAATCATTCCTTCTTTCCAGGGTTTTGAACTGAAAACATGTCCAACCTCTCTAAAGTCATCACTGCCGGGGAACATATAACCCTTGCTCTCATTTCCACCGCGTGCGGCAAATTCCCATTCAGCTTCGGTAGGGAGGCGGTAACCGTTGGCAGAAAAATCACATTTTACAATCCATTTTTGAGTGTCAGAGAGGGTGTCAAGATTATTTGGATCTTTGACATCTTTGTTGACTGAATATGCCGGAGTGAGTCCATCCTTTTTGCTTAACCAGTTGCAATATTCGACTGCATCATACCAGCTTACATGAACAACGGGATGATTTTCTCTTGAGATGTCGCGAATATTACCCCACTCGTCGCAGGTCCAGTTGATCCCGGCTCTTTTTTCCCATTCATCTTTTGTTCTGACATAAGAAAATCCGTTAATTTCGGCTGAAGTTTTATATTCAGTTGCTGCGATAAACTTTGCAAACTCTGCAAAAGTAACTTCAGTTGAAGCGATATAAAAGTCGGAGAGGGTGACCGAATGCTGCGGTTTTTCGTCACTGCCCACACCTTTATCGTTGGATCCCATCTGAAAAGTGCCTCCCTTTACCAAAATCATTTCGGTTCCTGTGGAACTTTTAATCACCTCAGGATCATGTCCGCGAGTGGTTAAAAGTGGATGGAAAAGGGTTAAAAGCAGCAGAACTGTAAAAGTTGTTTTCAATATTATTCCAATCTAATTTTATTCGATTCAGGTTTTACGAACCTTTAAAGACTTGTGTTCCGGGTTCCAAATAATTATTTTACCATTCACCCAAAATATGAACTTTTTTGTCAAGTTTGTTGTAATTTTCTATATCCAATTTTAACAAGTGAGTAAATAAATGAGATCCATCACCACAATTGCTGCGATGTTATTGCTGTCAACTTTTGTAATATTTGCACAGAACAAGGAAACAGACGGAATGATAAAATCGCAGAAGGACTACAGGACTCCTCCCTCGGCAGAGAAAAAACCTGTAACATTTAAGGAATTTGGAAATACAAGGGTTGACAATTATTTCTGGTTAAGGGATAAAAAAGACCCTGAAGTGATTAAATATCTTGAAGCTGAAAATGTTTATGCTGAAGAAGTTATGGGTCATACAAAAGACCTCCAGAACAAACTTTATGAAGAGATGAAAGGGAGAATAAAGGAGCAAGACAACTCTGTTCCATATCTCGAAAACGGTTATTATTATTATACAAGAACCGAAACCGGAAAACAGTACGGAATTTTCTGCCGGAAAAAAGGAAATCTTAATGCCCCCGAAGAGATAATGTTTAATGTTAATCAGATGGCGGAAGGAAAACCTACATTCCTTTTCACCGGTTTTGATGTAACACCCGACAATAAATACGCAGCTTACACATTCAACACAACAGGATCGTACGCTGAATTTGATTTAAAAATCCGGGATCTTTCAACCGGTAAAGACCTTGAGTTTTTTGTTTCAGGTGTTCAATCAGTTGCATGGGCAAACGACAGTAAAACTATTTTTTATGTGATCGGAAATGAAGCTTTAAGACCATACCAACTTCTTAGAGTTGATGCATTTGATGGCAAAAAAGCCGTTTTGGTATATGAAGAAAAAGACGAACTTTTTAATCTTGGAATCGGGTTGACAAAAACCAGAGATTTCCTTACACTCTATTCGGGCAGTTTTACTACCACAGAAGTGATGTTGCTTGATGCCAACAATCCAACCGGCACATTCAAACCATTTATGCCAAGGAAAAAGGATGTTGAATATTCAATAGATCACCACAAAAAAGATGGTTTTTATATCCTTTATAAAGATGACAAATCGAAGAATTCCAAAGTTTATCTTGCCCCACTTACAGGATATCAGGATATGTCAACCTGGAAAGAAATCATAGCGCATGATCCAAAGGTGAAAATAGAATCGATTGATGTATTCGAAAACTTTATGGCTGTTCAGGAAAGAACAGAAGGATTAAGAAAAATCAAAACAATTGATCTTTCAACATGGGTTACAAGCTGGCTCGATTTCCCGGAAGCTGTTTATTCACTTTATATGTCAGGAACACCTGAATATAATTCAAAGACTATTAGATACACTTATACATCAATGAACAGACCCTGGACAACCTATGAATATGCTGTTAAGGATAAACAAACCACAATTCTTAAAGTACAGGAAATCCCAAGCGGGTTTAATCCGGATGATTATGTGGTTGAAAGAATGTGGGCTCCGGCAAAAGACGGTAAAAAAGTGCCAATGGCAATCGTTTATAAAAAAGGTCTCAAGAAGGATGGCAACAATCCAACACTTCTTTATTCCTACGGATCTTATGGTTCATCAACCGAGGCAAATTTTAACTCCAATGTTTTTAGTCTTGTTGATCGCGGTTTCATTTACGGAATTGCACAGATAAGGGGTGGTTCCGAACTTGGTGAAGAATGGTATGATGATGGAAAATTACTCAACAAAAAAAATACATTCACCGATTTTATTGCATGTGCTGAACATCTTGTAGATGGAAAATATACCAAACCTGAAAAACTTGCCATTATGGGTGGAAGTGCCGGTGGTCTTTTGGTAGGTGCATGTGTTAATATGAGACCTGATCTTTTTAATGTGGTTCTTGCCATAGTTCCTTTTGTGGATGTTATAAACACCATGAATGATGAAACTTTGCCACTTACAACTCAGGAGTGGGAACAGTGGGGGAATCCAAAAGAAGAGAAGTATTATAACTATATGCTCTCTTACTCACCTTATGATAACATCAAAGGGGTGAAATATCCCAATATTCTCGCAACAGGAGGATTAAATGATTCTCAGGTGGGATTCCATGAACCTGCAAAGTTTGTCGCTAAATTGAGAGAACTCAAAAAAGATGACAACATCACAGTTCTTAAAATAAATATGGAATCGGGACATGGCGGAGCTTCAGGCAGATTTGCAAGACTAAAAGAAGTTGCATATCAGTATGCATTTTTGATGGACAGAATGGGACTAATGCAGTAATCCAGTAATGCAGTAATGCAAGTCACAGAGTCACGGAGTCACGAAGTCACAGAGTCACGGAGTCACTTTAAGAATGGCTTGGTTTAGAATCTGTAGAGGTCTTTTAAATCCAATTCGGGCTCGTTCTTTACACAAATAAATTCATTTCGGTGGTTGTCATATTTATAATCTGACGACCACTGATTTATATTCTCTCTTATCTCAGCGATTGCGTCCGCAATAAAATCAACTTCCTGATTTGTCATTGTTGGATGAAGGGAAACCCTCACCCAGCCCGGTTTTTCTGACAGGTCACCGTGACTGATTTTCTCGGTAATCCTTTTCGACATATAAGGATCAACATTTAACAAATAGTGTCCATAGGTGCCTGCACATGAGCAACCACCTCTTACCTGAATTCCATATCTGTCGTTCAGAATTTTTACTATTAAGTTGTAATGGATATTATCGATATAAAAAGAGACACATCCAAGACGGTTTCTGTGGTTTCCAGCGAGCATATGAAGATTTGGGATCTTGTCTAATTTTTCCATAAATCCGGGAGTTATCTCGTGTTCTCTCTTTATAATGTTAGCTGTCCCCATCTCTTCCTTTAACATTATTGCGAGTGCTGCCTTAATCGTTTGGAGGAATGGGGGGGTGCCTCCATCTTCCCTTGCTTCGATATCATCAACAAACCGGTATTCACCCCATGGATTCGTCCAGTCAACTGTTCCACCTCCCGGGTTATCGGGGACTGTGTTATGATAAAGTTCAGAATCAAAAATCAAAACTCCGGGTGTTCCCGGTCCCCCGAGGAATTTGTGGGGGGAGAAGAAAATGGCATCAAGTTTTTCAAGCGGATCTGCGGGATGCATGTCGATATCAAGATATGGAGCCGAACAGGCAAAATCTACAAATGCGTAACCTCCGGCTTCATGCATTATTTTTGCAAGTTTGTGGTAATCGGTGATTATACCGGTAACATTTGAACAAGCTGTGAATGAGCCAAATTTGACAGGACGGTCACTATACCTTTTAAGCTCAAATAAAAGATTTTCCTCAGAGACAAGGCCGTCTTCCGCCGGGGGAATTATAACGACATCGCAGATGGTTTCGAGCCATGAAGTTTGATTGGAGTGGTGTTCCATGTGAGTGAGGAAAACCACGGGTTTAACTGTCTCTTCCATGTGAATAAAATTTCGAAGCAATTCAGGTACTCTTAAACCAAGAATCCGCTGAAATTTGTTAATCACACCTGTCATTCCTGAACCGGCAGTGATAATAATATCGTTTTTCCCGGCATTTACATGTTTTTTTATAAACTTGTGAGCGTGATGATAAGCTTGTGTCATCACCGATCCGGTATAGTTTGATTCAGAGTGAGTGTTGCCCACCAGAGGACCAAATTTCATTGAAATGGTGTCTTCAATGGGAGTGTATAACCTTCCACTTGCGATCCAATCGGCATAAATCAGTTTTTTTTGTCCGAAAGATGTGTTAATTTTGAAATCATAACCGGCAGTATTTTGACGGAAGGGTGAAAAATGTTGTTCGGTTTTGGTCATTTATTGAATTATGTTCGACTGTTATGCCAGTCACATTTTAATGAATGAAAATAAATTAAATTAATTTTAGAAATAATGATTCTAAAGTTAATCACTCTGATCAAAAGAAATATTATGAATATACAAACCCCTGAGCCATGGGATATAAAAAAAGGCGACTATAAAAGAGATTTTTCCGAGACAAACAGATTCCTCAGACAGCAGGAAAGGAACCGGAAAATTCGTCAGACTATACTACTTGCAGGTTCAGTCACCCTTTTATTCGGCATTCTTTACGGAATATTTTATATCATGACAGAATAACCACTTCTTAATTTCTTTTTGAGACTTGCATTTCTTATTTTAGCTTTCCTAAATAAGAAAAAGAATTGTTCAAAAATAAGAAATTTAGAGATGCATTATTACATCGGAATTGATGGTGGCGGAACAAAAACTCATCTTGTTTGTCTTGATGAAAAAAAGAACAATTTGGGAGAGAGTTTTGGAGACAATTCCAACTTTCTTTTAAATGGGCTTGATACTGTCACCGAAACATTATTTAATCTTATTAATAATTTCATATCTTCGAAAAACCTGAACTACGCAGATCTTTCAGCGGTAGTTCTTGGAACCACAGGAGCCGGTCGTGTAGCGGATGCTCAACGGCTCGAAAAATCTGTCCTTCAAAAATTTTCTGAAAACAACATCCAACTGCCCCGTTTTACCGTGGTTTCTGATGCAAGAATTGCACTTGAAACTGCATTCCCCGGCGTAAGTGGAGCCATTTTGATTGCCGGAACGGGATCAATAATGTTTGGTAAAAATGACTCGGGGGAGATTTTCAGAGTTGGTGGATTTGGCAGATTTCTCGGTGACGAGGGGAGTGGTTACAAACTTGGCCAGAGAGGATTAACCGCTGTTGCAAGAGCAATGGATGGCAGAGGCGATTCTACAATTTTAAAGGATATAATCTCACAAAAGTTTGGATTTAATGAGCCAAACGATATGATTTCTGCGGTTTATTCCAATGGATTCGACATCGCATCAGTAGCTCCGTTTGTTATTGAAGCTGCTGAAAAAGAGGATGTAATAGCAGTAAAGATACTCGATGAAGAATCAGATGGTTTAATTGATCACATTAAAGCAATGAAATCCAAATTTGGAAATGAAATTCTTAAAGTTTCATTTGTTGGCAGTGTTTTAACAAAAGAGAATATATTTTCACAGCTTTTTAAGAAAAAACTTGCTGAACAGCATCCTGATGTTATAATTCAACAAACCCTTGAACCACCCGTAATGGGGGCGGTTTATCTGGGAATGGAAGTAAATAATTAGAAATGTAACCTGAAAATAAGAACAAGATGAGTAAAAAAGAAAAGAGACATCCATGGTCGTGGATACCCACACTTTATTTTGCTGAAGGTATCCCGTATGTAATTGTAATGACTGTATCGGTGGTAATGTATAAAGATTTGGGAGTTTCCAACACTGATATTGCCCTTTTCACAAGCTGGTTATATCTTCCTTGGGTGATAAAACCACTCTGGAGCCCGATAGTTGACATTGTTAAAACCAAAAGGCTTTGGACTGTGAGCATGCAAGCATTGCTTGCTCTTGGATTTATTGGTGTTGCCTTTACATTGTCCCTTCCGCTCACTTCGTTTTTCTGGCCCTCGATTGTTTTTCTGGGACTGATGGCACTTGCATCCGCCACACACGATATTGCCGCGGATGGATTTTATCTTCTTGCTCTCGATAAAGATCAACAATCGTTTTTTGTGGGGATAAGGAGCACATTCTACAGAGCTGCCACCCTGTTTGGTAATGGTGTTTTGGTCTTTATGGCGGGTTATTTCACCAAAGAATATTTTAATGGTGAGGCAGAACCGGCATGGATGATCGTTTTTGGAGTGGCTGCTGCATTATTCCTGCTGTTTTTTATATACCATAAATTTATGCTCCCTTATCCCGCTGAGGATTCACCCAGAGTGGAAGAGGGGAAAGACAAAATAAAAGAATTTTTCCTGGCGTTTGCGGAATTTTTTAAACAGAAAAAGATCGGGCTTATTCTCTTTTTCCTTCTTGTTTTTAGACTTCCCGAGGCACAGCTGGTAAAAATGGTTGCTCCATTTCTGAAAGATCCTGTCCTGAAACAGGGAATGGGTTTATCCAACGAACAATTCGCAATTGTTTACGGAACAGCAGGCATTCTTGCACTGACTATAGGCGGTATCCTTGGTGGTATCGCTATTTCCCGCCATGGACTAAAAAAATGGTTGTGGCCCATGCTTCTTGCCATGCACCTTCCAATTATCGCTTTCTGGTATCTTGCCGCAACACCTCCACACGATATCTTTATAATTGGCGTTGCAGTGGTTGTTGAACAGTTTGGTTATGGTTTTGGGTTTGCCGCTTACATGGTTTATATGATGTATGTATCTGATAACAAATATAAAACTTCATCATATGCGATATGCACAGGCTTTATGGCTCTTGGGATGATGATTCCCGGGATGTGGAGCGGGTGGCTTGAAGAAACGGTGGGTTATGAGAACTTTTTCCTGATTGTGCTGCTGACCGCCATACCCAGCTTTTTTGCCACATGGCTTGTTCCACTTGACAAAGATTTTGGTAAAAAAGTCAAATGATATCGGGGTTCAATTTATTCAGGTTTGTTAGAAGCGGTGCACTTTGTGTATCGCTTCTTTTGTTTGTTTCAGGTTGTGGCAAAACTGATTTTGCTGAGGCGATTCATCAAGCCACACCTGCCGGTGATGAAATTTTTTCCGGGATAACAGACACCACATCCGCTGAGGATTTGTTTTCAGATGCTCCGGATCATTTTATAGATTCACTTTTGAGCAGCATGTCATTAGAGGACAAAGTGGGACAAATGTTGTTTCCTGCTGTTCAACCCGGGAGACAAACAAAAGATGAAATGGAGTCTAAACATTATAAAAACTACAAACCGGGTGGTTTTGTATTGTTTGGTTCAAGTATTACAAAAACAGCAAAAATGATCCGTGAACTTCAGGATGAATCTGAGATTCCTCTTCTGATCTCAGAAGATTTTGAGCGAGGTCTTGCGATGAGAATTCCCGGATCAAAATCATACCCGTTCAACATGGCATTGGGTGCCGCCGATGCGCCTCTACTCGTTTATGAGATGGGTAAGAGGATTGCCACTGATTCAAAAATAATAGGTGTCCATTGGAACCTTGCCCCGGTACTCGACATCAATAACAACTCAGAAAACCCGATCATTAATGTAAGGTCATTTGGAGAAGATACTGAACAGGTTGCCAATCTTGGGATCATGATGATGAAAGGTTTGCAGGCGGGAGGAATTCTCTCTTCACTTAAACACTTCCCCGGACATGGAAACAGTTCTGTTGATTCCCATTCAGATCTTGCGGTGATAAAAGGGAGTAAAGAAGAATTTGAGAGGAACGAACTCTACCCGTTCAAAAAGAATATCGACAGAGGTGCATTCTCGGTTATGGTAGGGCATCTCGGCATTGAGGCATATAATTTACAGGATACCCCGGCAACACTTTCCTACAGAATAGTTACTGAGTTATTGAGGAAAGAGTTAAAATTCAAAGGGATAATAAACACAGATGCCATGAGTATGAAAGCCATCTCAAAATATCATTCACCCGGAGAGGCTGCGGTTCTTGCTGTTAATGCCGGGGTTGATGTAATAATGGCATCGCTTAGCACAATTGAGTCGTTTAATGCAATTTTAAACGAAGTCAGATCAGGGAGAATGAGTGAAGAGCGGATAAATCAGTCGGTCAGGAGGATAATTCAGGTTAAAAAGTGGCTTGGACTTTTCGAAAAAAGGTATGCCCCAATGTCGGAAGTTGAAAAACTGATGAATGAAGATCAACTCGATGAGATTGGTAAAGACCTTGCGATCAGATCGATCACCCTTGTAAAAAACGATCCAAAGATATTTCCTCTCGACAAAAAAACCAAATATCTCCACATAGTGGCGAAAGACGGAAAAGATTTTCCAAATGAGAAAATTTTTATTGAGGAGATTGAAAAGCGAAATAAAAATATTGAGACCTGGCAATTACCTCAACAGCCGGATGCAACCGACCTGATCACCTTCAGGGAAAAGACAGAGGGATATAAGACTGTAATTGTGTCGGTTTATTTGCAGATCAGAAATTCGACCGGGCGAATAAATCTTGACAAAAATAAAGTGGACCTGATAAATTCTCTTGTCAAAAAAGGGAAAAAAGTTATTCTACTTGCCCACTCTCATCCGTATGCGCTTAAACATTTTCCTGAAGTTGATGTATTTGTTACCAATTACGGGGCTGAGTATGCGAGTGAGGTAGCCCTTGCCGCTTCAATTTTTGGTGAGCACAACATCTCCGGCAAATTGCCTGTCTCCGTCAAGGGAACAATCTATAAAAAAGGCGACGGGATTAATCTGTTAAAAGAAAAGGGCAAAACGTCCGGAAACGATAAAAAATTCAAAATAATTGATGAGCTGGTGCTAAAAGGAATCAGCGATTCTGTGTTTCCGGCTGCCTCAATTGCTATTATCAAAGATGGAAAAATCTTTTATGAACAGGCTTATGGTAGATTCACTTACGACAAAGATTCTGATCCGGTAAAACTCAACTCTCTTTTTGATCTTGCCTCACTCACAAAGGTAACAGCAACCACTTTTGCCGTTATGAAACTTTATGAGGAAGGGAAAATAAATCTTGATTCTCCTGTTGAAAAGTATTTCCCCGAATTTAAGGAAAAGTCAAAGGTTACGATAAAACATATTTTAACTCATTCGTCGGGATTACCTGCTTCAAAAGTTTATTATAAACTTGAACTTGAGGGGGAGGAGATAATCGCCGATATTTGTAATCAAAAACTTGAATATACACCCGGTTCAAAAACAGTTTATTCCGATCTGGGCATGATTATAATGGCGAAGGTGGTTGAGCGAATCAGCGGGAGAAGCTTTGAAGAATATCTTGCAGATCATTTGTGGACTCCACTTGGAATGACCCACACGATGTTTAAACCTGAGCTGCTCAACAGACAGTTTTGTGTACCAACAGAGATAGATGACTACATAAGACACAGATTAATTCAGGGGACTGTCCACGATGAAAACTGTGAACTGCTGGGGGGTGTCTCCGGTCATGCAGGACTGTTCTCTTCGGCACAGGATATCTCAAAATATCTTTTGATGCTCCTTTCAGGGGGAATGTTTGAAGGACAAAAAATTCTTGAACCGGAAACAATCAAGAAATTTTGCACACGACAATCATCAAAATCATCCCGCGCACTTGGATGGGATACAAATCTAAAATTTGCCGGTATCGCAGGAAAGGGATTTTCGGAAGGGTCGTTTGGGCATACCGGATTTACAGGAACTTCAATTTGGGCTGATCTTGATAAAAGGTTTGCAATCATTCTTTTCACCAACCGTGTATATCCAAGCAGAAAAAAAGAGGGGATAAGGGAGTTCAGAATCAGGTTCCATGAGTCTGTTTCTTCGCTTCTTTTATCAAAATAATTGATAATCCCATTATTTTTTTAAATATTTGTTTAGTTGATTTTGAATTCTTGGAGAAATGTCTTGGAAACCGCCACTTTTAATAATGTTAAACCACTTTTACAAAGTTACACACTTGATGGTGACTTGATTTTGTGTGTGTTTAAGTGCCCTCAAACAGGGCAAAAATTTGCTGCAATGACACACATCCCCCTAACGATAAATGAACCTGTTTTCAGGGGAAGTGAAGAGAGTGCTTTTAACAATATCAGACATGCACTGACCAGGATATTCCAAAAAGTAATCAACGGGAAATTTGGCAGCAGGGTGTTTGATGATGAAAAGTTTTTTGATACCCGTGCAATATTAAAAGATGAAGCACACACTCATAATGAAGAAGCGATTAACGCCGGAATTATTAGAGCTTTTCTTTCAATTAGTTCCCATTTTGGATGGGACGAAAGTACAGAGTCATGGTTTGCTCTGCAGTCGAGCGTTAGAAAAGAATATGGCTTTGAAAAAATATTGCGTGAAGGAAAGCCGGAAAATGATGTTGAAAAAGAATTTTTCAGTAAAGTCCTTCTTCTTGTTGCAGGAGCTGATGAAACTTTAAAAGAAATTGAAAAACTGTTCCTGTTCGATTTTGTTTTTCCTGTACCCCACGACATAAGTGAAATTGCTTTACCGGACGGTATATCAAAAGAGGAGTGTGAATCGATTAAAAGATTTGAATTTAAAAAGGCTGCCATACTGTGTGCCTGGGCAATTGCTTTAACCGACAGAGAACTTGACCGCAGGGAAGCCGATTTTATTATGAAACTCGGGATCGATCTCGGAATGGATGAACTTTTAGTGATGAATATCTGTGAAACAGCGGGAAAGTTTGTTCTTGTTAAATATCTGGAACACCTTTCACTCAGTATTGATGATCGCGGAAGAGTAAGGAAAAAAGCAAAGGAGATTTCACGGATCCTTTTGCTTAATGAAGAAGAAGCGGAAGAGGTCATCAGTAAATTTTTTAATGACTGATACTTCAATATACTTTATACCAAATTATTGCTGACAACCCAAATATGAAATTTATATCGTCGTTCTTTGAATTGGAAAAGCACGGATCATCCATAAAAACGGAGATTCTTGCCGGTTTAACCACTTTTTTCACAATTTCTTATATTATTATTGTAAACCCCAAGGTGCTTGCAGTTGCAGGTATCCCCGAAGCTCCCACCATGGTCGCAACTATCCTTGTGGCTTTTGTTGGAACATTTCTTACCGGAGTGTATGCAAAAAGACCTTTTGCAATTGCTCCATATATGGGGATGAATGCTTTCATTGCGTTTACTGTCGTCCAAATAATGGGGCATACCTGGCAAACGGCGATAGGTGCAATATTGATCAGTGGCATCATTTTGATAGTTGCCACAATTACAGGATTCAGAGGATGGTTATCAAAATCAATTCCACAATCCCTTAAAATAGCTTGTACCGTTGGAATTGGACTTTTCCTGACCTTCATCGGTCTGGTCAAATCGGGAATTATTATCGGGGCTGAGAATCCTCCTGTGAGAATAGGACATTTTAATGAGCCGGAAGTTCTGATGGCCATTCTTGGTTTTATTGTTATGGCACTTTTGATGATGAAAAAAGTAAAAGGAGCCATACTACTCGGGATTCTTTCAATTACTTTTATCGGGTTTGTCAGCGGACTTGAAGAATTACCCGCTGAGTGGGTTAGTCTCCCACCCGATATTTCTCCAATCTTTTGGCAGTTTGATCTGGTGGGGGCATTACAGTGGAGTTTTGCTTCTGTAATATTAACAATAGTTGTAATGGACATCGTTGATACCATCGGAACTCTTATGGCACTTTCGATGGTGGGAAAATTCCTGAATGAAAAAGGAGAACTTCCTGAAGTTGAAAAACCGATGCTTAGTGATGCGATTGCAACCACCGTTGCCGGTCTGTTGGGAACAACAACTGCGGGAACTTATATCGATTCAGCAACAGGAATTGAAGCTGGAGGAAAAACTGGATTAACCGCAGTGGTAACATCAATCATGTTTCTACTTACTCTTTTTCTGTCACCTTTTATTTCTTCAATTCCGGCTTATGCATATGCACCTGCACTTATGGTGGTTGGTTTGCTTATGATGGGAATGGTTACACAACTCGATTTTACAGACCTCAGCGAGGCAGTACCCGTTTTTGTTACTATAGTTCTGATGGCTTTTAGTTATAATATCGGTATAGGAATGACAGGTGGATTTATTGTTTACATCATATTTAAGCTTGCTGCTCGAAAAAGTTCCGATATTTCACTCGGGATGTGGGTACTGGGTATAATTTCATTGATATTGTTTATTATTTACCCTTACTGACATAGAGGAGCAGCATGGAAAACGAGAAAGGAAGTGATGTCATGACAACCAAAGCCGGTTATGTTACAATTCTGGGAGCCCCAAATGCGGGGAAAAGCACACTCATGAATGCTCTTCTCGGTGAGAAGATATCGATTATAACATCAAAACCCCAGACTACGAGGAAACGGGTGCTCGGTATTCTTTCCGGAGAAAATTATCAGATTATCTTTCTTGACACCCCCGGTATCCTCGAACCGAAATATAAACTTCAAGAAAAGATGATGGAATATGTAAATATTTCGTTGCAGGATGCCGATATAATTGTCTGGTTGCACGATGCTCAGGCACCCCCACATTCAGAAGAAGATTCTGCTATTGGTCAGATATTAAAACTTGTAAAAAAACAGAATGTTCCCAAGATTGCTTGTGTTAACAAAATTGATATCGATGAACAAAAAACAATAACAAGTATTGAATATTTTGAAGAAACCAAAAAATTTGACAAGGTAATCCCAATATCCGCACTTGCAAAAGTGAATCTTGATATAATCAAAGAGTTTTTTATTGAAAACCTTCCGGAACACCCAAAATATTATCCTGAAGACGATCTCTCCGATGAAAATGAAAGATTTTTTGTTTCTGAAATAATCAGAGAAACCATCCTCGAATTGTATGAAAAAGAGGTACCATACAGTTGCGAAGTGGTGATTGATGATTTTAAGGAACGGGAAGGAAGGAAAGATTTTATAGCGGCTATGATTTATGTTGAGCGCGATTCTCAAATTGGAATCATTATCGGTAAACGAGGCTCCATGATAAAAATTCTTGGTGAAAAGGCAAGAACTGCGATTGAGTCATTTTTAGGCAGGGAAGTTTACCTCGACATCAGAGTTAAGGTGAGACCCAATTGGCGGAGTGATGACAGACTGCTCAGGCATTTTGGTTATTCACACGATGAAGTGGATCAATAACAGGAATGAATCGTTCAAGATTAATGGAATTTAAGGCGGAATTAATCCTTATTCTGCTCACAGCAATTTGGGGAGGCACATTTGCGTTGATAAAAGGTGCGCTTGATTATGCCTCCCCTCTCGTTTTTGTAAGCATAAGATTTGGAATCGCAGCACTAATTCTTTTACCCTTTGTTTATAGACAGTTTAAAGGACTCACCAGACAACAAATTCTCGATGGACTTTTAATTGGATGGTGGTTTTTCCCCGGATTTATTCTCCAGACTGTGGGATTGCAATACACCACTGCCTCGAAATCAGCTTTTATAACCGGTACATTTGTAATTTTTACACCGATTGCCCAAATGGTAATTATGAAAAAATTGCCAACTCTTGTGAACACTATTGGAATTGGGATTGCCGGGGTAGGTATTCTGCTCCTGTCGAGCGGGGATGGTGATGTAGTTTCGGTGCTCTCAGAACTTGGCAGTACTTTTAATTTTGGTGATCTGCTTACTCTCATCTGTGCCATGTCATTCAGTATTTACATAGTATATCTTGATGTTGTCACAAAACGGAATAACTATCTCTACGCAACATTTTCACAACTTGCGTTTACAACAGTGGCTGCTCTTATACTGATGCCCGTCTTCCATTTTACCGGTGTTGAGCGGGTGATGTTTGTGTTAAATAATGAGCTGATCTTCGCATTTATTTACACAATATTTTTTGCAACCCTCTTCAACATCACGATGATGACAAAATACCAAAAAGAGGTTCCACCGGTTAAAGCTGCGATTCTTTACTCTTTTGAACCAATATTTGCTGCATTAATAGCTTATCTGCTGCTTGATGAAAGATTTACAACTCTTGGATTTATCGGAGCGGCAATAATTTTCACAGGATTGATAATTACTGAAGTGTTCAGGAAGGAGGAGACAGCAGATGGTTAGAGCACATATGGTTGTTTCCGGCTTTGTTCAGGGTGTCGGTTACAGGTATTTTATATACCGTGAGGCAGTGGCTGTTGGTGTAACAGGTTTTGTTAAAAATTTATGGTCGGGTGAAGTTGAGATCATTGCAGAGGGGGAAGAGTGGCAGATCGAAACACTTTATGAAAAGGCAAAGATTGGTCCCTCCCGTTCAAGGGTTACATCGGTAAAAATTATTAAAGACAGTTCAAAAAATGAATTCACAAAATTTGAGATAAGACATTGAAATTTAGAATTGGAAATGGATATGATGTTCATCAACTTATTGAAGGGAGAAAGCTTATTCTCGGAGGAGTTGAAATTCCCTCGGAAAAAGGGCTTTTAGGGCACTCTGATGCGGATGTCCTTCTTCATGCAATTATGGATGCGATGCTTGGTGCACTCTCTCTTGGAGATATCGGAAAACATTTTCCCGACACAGACAAAGACTACAAAGATATCGACAGCAAATTACTCCTTCAGAAAGCGATCGAACTTATAAGGGCGAAAGGATACGAGGTTGTAAATTGTGATTCGGTACTCGTTCTTGAAAAACCTAAAATTGCCCCGTATGTTCACCTCATGAAAAAAACCATCTCGGGCATTATCGGCTGTGGGGAAGATGATATCTCAATTAAAGCAACAACTTCGGAGAAACTGGGTTTTATTGGCAGGGAAGAGGGTGCTGTTGCTTATGCGGTTGTTCTACTTCAGACTTTAGAAACTCGAGAGACTTGAGAGACTTTAGAGACTTGAGAGACTTTAGAAACTTGAGAGACTTTAGAAACTTGAGAGACTTGAGTAAATCGAGCAACTATTAACTCAAGTACTCAAGTCACTCAAGTACTCAAGTCACTCAAGTACTCAAGTTTCTCAAATAATTAAAACAGATTAAAAATGATTAAATTTTTTAGAAGTATTCCAAAAACTCCTGATGAGAAATTAGCTTTAAGAAACGACAGGTTCCTTCTGATTCTGGCGGGTGTGCTGACAGGTTTTACGTTCCCTCCAATCCCTTTCCCCGTCACTGCGTTTTTTGCCCTGGTTCCTCTGCTTATGGTTTTAAACAGGAGAGAGAAACTGATTGATCTGAACAGAGCTGCCTATTTTTATGGGTTTGTTACAGGGATTATTTCACTCTACTGGGTTGGAGCTTACACTGTCGCAAAAGATCCTTTTCTTATGGCAGGCGGGGGATTGACGATTTTTGCAAATCCCATCTTTTTTATCATCCCCACCACACTTTATTATGGAATATCAAGATTTGGTAAAATCGGGAAACAAAACGCCATTTGGTTTTTACCATTCTTCTGGGCATCCTATGAATATTTTTATATGAATATTGACCTGAATTTCCCATGGATTACTCTGTCGAACACAATGGCAAACTTTCCGGTTTTCTTCAAAATTGCGAATGTAATTGGTCCTCTTGGTATGACAGTTGTTTTGCTGTTCATCAATATTTTCATTTTTAAGATTTGGACAGCCTGGAAAGTTGAAAAGAAGATTGACAGATTTGCTGTTCGCCTTTTATACCCGTGTCTTTTGATTCCATTGTTATATGGGATATTTTCAACTGATACCACACCGCCAAAAGAGACTCTTAGGGTTGGGTTAATTCAACCAAATCTTGATCCATATAAAAAATGGGCCGGGGGTAATCTTGATGAGATAATTGACAACTATTTTGATCTGACCAGTAAGGCTGTGAAGGATGGAGCGCGTATTGTGATGTGGCCCGAAACCGCCTTACCTGTATATCTGCTAAATGGGCAGTATGATGCACAAGTTTTGAAAATCCATAATCTTGTTGACAGTTTAAACATACATCTGATGACCGGAATGCCTCACATGAAGATTTTTCAATCGAGTGATCGCCTGCCACCTGATGCCAAAACATTCCCGGACTCAAAGATCAGATATGGCTCTTATAATTCTGTTCTTCTTTTTTCTCCCGGGGACAGGGTAATTCAACAATATGGGAAAGTGAAATTAGTGCCTTTTGGAGAGAGAACACCATATATTGATCAGATTCCTGTGCTTGGCGATTTACTAAAGTGGGGAGTTGGGATAAGCAGCTGGAATGTTGGACAGGATACCACAGTTTTCAAAGCTGTCTTAAAGACTTCACTAACAGAAAGAGAAGTTAAGATCGGGGCATTGGTTTGTTTTGAATCTGTGTTTCCATATTATGCTTCTGAACTAACAAACAGAGGTGCTGAATTTTTCACAGTGATTACCAACGACAGTTGGTATGGCAACACTTCGGGTCCATATCAGCACAAAGAATTTTCCACTTTAAGGGCAATTGAGAACAACAGAGCAGTGGTAAGAGCAGCAAACGGGGGGATATCATGCCTGATTACCGCCGATGGAAAAACCATTTCTTCAACGAAGATGTATGAATCAGCTGTTTTGGTTGTTGATGTACCTCTCCAAAGTGGTGAAACTGTGTTTGTTAAAACTTCCTCTGTTTTTCCGTATATTTGCTACGGAATTTCTCTTTTTGCAGTTATATTCTGGATAGTTGGAATAATTGAAAAAAAGAGGATAAAAGAGAAAAAATAAATCGAGGCAGTGATGAAAAAAATTGTATTATTCAGTTTACTTTTAGCGGGGTTGTTTTTTTCCGGTTGCAAAGATATTCCATCGGGATCGATGATGGACAAGGAATTTGACAAAGTGAGGGCAACCGTCAAAAGTCTCCTTGGTGAAGAATATGAAGCGGTCAACTTTAGGGTTACAAAGGAAGGTTATGTTGGAGATCAGAAAAATGAATATGAAGTTGATTATAAATTTGATTTAAATAAACCTGTACCGATAGTTGGAGTTCAAAAGGATATCCCCGGATCACTAAAATTTGAAAAAAAAGAATCAGGCTGGGAGTGTACTCTTAATACGGGAAATGCACTCGAATTTTTTAACCTGATGAAATAAGGTTAAAATGAACCTGAAAATATTATTTTGGCTTCTTCTGCCTGTTCAATTTATTATTGCACAGGGAAGTATTTTTGACGAAATCGCCGGGACGATCAACGATCTGACAAAAATATCGCTAAACATTCTTGATATTAGTGATACTGAAGAAAATGACATTGGAACTGCTCTTGCTGCAGAACTTGAAAGTGAGATGAAAACGGGTACCACCAAAAAGTGGGATGTTAAAAAGATTTTCAACAAGGTTGTAAAAACTGTTTCAAGAAAAAATATTAAGTACAGTTACAAAATTGTCGCCGATGATGAAGTTAATGCTTTCGCAATAGCCGGAGGCAGGGTTTACATCAACACAGGTCTGCTCAATTTTGTTAAATCAGAAGAGGAACTCGCCTTTGTAATTGCCCACGAACTTGCACACATCGATAAAAAACACTGTATCAACAAAATTAAACTCACATTTATCGCCGGTAAAGTTAATGTAACTCTTGCAATGCTGGTGGATGCAATGAAATCAGTTTACGATATTCCTTTCAACAAATATGACGAGTTTGAAGCGGATGATTTTGGGGTTAAAATGATGCAAAAAGCAGGTTACAATAAAAAAGGTGGTATTGACTTCTTCAAAAGACTCGCAGTCCATTTTGATGAGAGCGAAAGAGACCCGATAAACGATTTTGTTGCTTCTCATCCCCTCTCTTTAGAACGGGCAAAAAGAATCGAAAAAATGAAGTAAAAAAAAGGGGTTTCTCCTCATGAGTAAAAAAAGTATCCTGTTGGTTGTTTTGTTCATGCTTTTAATTGTAGCGGGAGTTACCGGTTATTTCATAATCAAAAACCAAACGCCTCAATACAGTGGATTCCGCTCCTTTAAAGTTCTAAACATGAATGATTCCACGCTGAATGCCGAAGTGGTTGTTGGAATTAAAAATATTTCATTTCTGGCATTGACCCTCGAAAAACTTAAAGCTGAATTAAAAGAAACCGGAGTAAAAATAGGTGACATCTCTGTGGATACACTTGTTGAACTTCCAACTGATTCCGTTGTTGACTTAAAATTCCATCTGAATCTGAGACTTAAAGAGACACTGCCTTTACTCGAACGACTTCAAGATACTCTCCACTTGTCTGTCACCGGCAAAGCAATTGCGGGGGTTTCATTCTTATCCATCCCTGTTTTCATTGATATACCTCTGCCACTTGAAATGGGAAAATCTCTTTTTTCAGGTGACAATAAAAGCACTCCCGATTCTCTTATCTCCATCAAGTCTTTAAGGAATCTCATTTTTGATGGTGATTCTGTTAAGTTTGACCTTGTCATCGAAATCAACAATCCATACAATATTGAGTTGCAAATTGAGTCAATTGACAGTGGATTTGTGATTACAGGGGAAAAAACCACCGGCAGCATATCACTTGAACAGCCTGTTAATGTTGGCAGAAATGAATCCGGGGTTGAAGCAGTGATCAATTCAAGTTGTTATGTTGGTGATCTGATTTCTGCAAGTCCGTCAACTCTTTTGGGACTGTTCACTTCCGGGGGTAAAGTTAAATATGAGGTTAAAGGGCTGCTTGTGGTAACTTTGGTAGGAAAGGAATCCACAATTCCACTTTTCCACAAAGGATCATTTGACCTTAAGGAGATATTAAAACCATGAAAGTTTGCCCGGGCTGCGGAAGCAAAAATAACGATGTCGCGAAATTTTGTGTTGATTGTGGGGCACCGATGTTACAGATAAATGGAACTTCTAAAGTCATTACTATCGGGAGGGGAGCAGGTAACTCGGTGGTTTTGAACAATCCCGCTGTGTCAAATTTCCATTGTGAATTGGTTATCAAGAATGGGGTTGTTGTTGTAACCGACAAAAATTCTTCTAACGGAGTTTTTGTAAATGGTGTAAGGATAACAACAAAGGCACTTAAAAAAGGGGATGTGGTAACCCTTGGATCAAAATTTGTTTTCAACTGGGAAGATTATTCCACCGGAGGGGCAGGCTCACCGGCAGTTCCTGATTCTTCCTCCAACGGGAAATCTGAATATATCATTGGGCGAGATCCATCATGTGATCGCCAGATCGACAACATCAAGGTAAGCAGGAAACACTGCCGGCTGTTTTTGGAGGGAAATTCATGGTTTGTTGAAGACCTTGGGAGCAGTAACGGAACATTTTTAAATGGGGCAAAAGTTTTGAAATCCAAAATTATTTCCTCTGACATCCTTACCGTTGGTGGTGTCCCGTTTTCGCTTGAATCACTTCGCGGCGGTTCCAAAGAATCCCTTGATGAGTTATCGATCTCTGCACAACATTTGATCTATTTTGGAGGAGAAAAACGACTTATTGATGATATCTCTCTTAACATCTCGCCGGGTCAGTTTATTGGAATAATAGGAGGATCAGGTGCGGGGAAAACCACTCTGATGTATCTTATTTGCGGAATTAACAAACCCGCATCGGGTGATGTAAAAATCAACGGAGAATCACTTGTAGCAAATCCCGAAAGCTTCAAAGGGGTTTTTGGTTATGTGCCGCAAGATGATATTCTGCACAGAGAACTTGAAGTTCGTGAGTCACTGCTCTACACCGGAAGGTTAAGACTCGGTCATCAAATTCAAGAAGATGAAATTGATGAAAGAGCCGGGAAAGTCATTAAAAAATTGAGACTTCAGGAAGCTGAGAATGTGAAGATTGGTTCGCCGGAGAAAAAAGGTATAAGTGGTGGACAACGGAAAAAAGTAAATCTGGGACAGGAATTAATGACTGATCCAAATATTCTTGTGTTGGACGAACCAACATCAGGACTTGATCCCCGTTCAGACAGGGAGGTGATGCAGATACTCAGGGGTATCGCTGATGAAGGAAGAACAGTCTTGCTCATCACACACAACATTTCCGAAGCAAATTTCAAGTATTTTACTCATGTAATTGTTTTGGCTAAGAACGGAAAACTTGCCTTTTTTGGACCTTCATCTGAAGTAAAGGAGTATTTTGGAGTTGAAGATCCTGCTCAGATATTCGATGAGTTGGATAAACTCACTCCTGATGAGTGGAAACAGAAGTTCAAAAACTCAAGATATTATAACAATTTTGCGAATCCGGATACGATCGTCAAAAAACCGCAAAATACTAAAAGACCTGTTCCACAAACAGCCGATCTTTTAAACCAGATGGTCACACTTACCTCCAGATATCTAAAAATCATGATGAGGGATACTTTAAATCTTGCATTTCTTTTGATTCAGGCTCCTTTTATAGCCATTTTAATAAATATTCTGTTTAAACAGGATGAGGGTGAAACCACAGCGTTGTTTGTTCTTACTGTATCTGCCATTTGGTTGGGTTGCTCTAATTCTGTCAGAGAAATAGTTAAAGAGAGGAGTATCTACAAACGGGAGAGGATGGTTAACCTCTCAATTCCGGCATATCTGATTTCAAAACTTGCAGTTTTATTACTGTTTTCTATCTTCCAAACCTTTGTACTCGTGTTTATCACCAGCAACAAATTTAATTTTGAAAATGACTTTCAGTTGTTTTTTATTCTGCTACTGGCGTCTTTCACCTCCACTGTAATGGGATTGTTGCTCTCAGCTTTCTCCAAAACAGATGCCTTTGCCCTAACGATCCTTCCATTAGTGTTGATTCCCATGGTGATTTTTGCCGGCATGGTACAACCGTTTAGAGCCATGGCAGAATCAGGTATTGATATTCTCGCCGGTTTCTGGTTAAGCCGATGGGTATTTGAACTCACACTTTTAACCTCACATGACCTGAAGGTTAATGAGATGGGTTTTAATATCGATGGTACGGGAATCGCTTTTTCTGTAATAGTACTAATGTTGGTGTGTTTTTTCACAGGGTTGGTTTGGAAATTAAAGAGTCTGGATAAACGCAAATAAAAAATCCCCGAAAGCATTCACTTCCGGGGATAAATTATTTTCAGAAATGTCTATCCGAATTATCCTCTGATTATCGCAAGCAACTCTTCGGTTTTGGCGTGCATCAACGGGATATCTCCAACAGTTTCCACATTTAATCTAATTATCGGTTCGGTGTTCGACATTCTGAGATTAAATCTCCAGTTTCCATAATCAACACTGACACCATCGGTATAATCAAATTCACCATCACTGTATTTCGCCTTTATCTCCTCCAGCTTTGCAGGGGCATCGGCAATTTTCGAATTTATCTCACCTGAGCAGGGATATTTTTCGATCATTTCGTTTACTAATTGAGAGAGTGACTTGCCTTCCTCTGACATCAACTGAACAACCAGGAGAAATGGAATAAGACCTGAATCAGAATAGGCATTGTCGCGAAAGTAGTGGTGAGCCGACATTTCGCCGCCATAGATCGCGTTTACTTCTCTCATTTTTTCTTTAATGAAGGCATGTCCGCTTTTTGATTGAACTGCCTCGCCACCTGCTTCTCTACAAACTTCGATTGTATTCCAGACGAGTCTTGGGTCGTGAATAATCTTCTCACCGGGGTTCATCTTGAGAATTGACTTTGCGAGCATTCCAACGATATAATATCCTTCGATAAATTCACCCGATTCATCAAAGAAGAAACAGCGATCGTAGTCACCATCCCAGGCAACACCAAGATCTGCTTTGTTTTCAATTATCGCATCGATGGTTGGTTTACGGTTAGCCTCGATCATTGGATTTGGGACACCATTTGGGAAATTGGAATCGGCATCGTTAAAGAGTTTAATCATCTCGATAGGGAGTATTTTTTCCAATCGGTCGAGCATCGGACCAACACATCCGTTCCCTGCATTTACGACCACTTTCATCTTATTCATTTTATTTACATCATAAAATGTTCCAAGGTGCACTACAAATTCATCTGAAATGTCTCTCCGGGTGTAATTCCCTTTGGTTGCCGAAAGAGGGTCGAATCCGGAGTTACCAATGATTTCTTCAATTGTATTGAGACCTGAATCGTAACTGATGGGGATTGATCTTTCACGGACAAATTTCATTCCGTTATATTCAGGCGGATTGTGGGAAGCTGTGATCATAATTCCGCCATCGGCATTCAAATATGAAGTTCCAAAATAGACCATCTCGGTTCCGCATAAGCCGATATCAATTACATCAACTCCCGAATCAAGAAATCCGTTTACCAGAGCAGTACTCAATTCTTCAGAGGATTTTCTTATATCCCGACCGATCACAATCGATTTACACCCGGTGAATTTTTTGTAACCCCTGGCAATATTATATGCCAGGTCAACATTTAATTCAGAAGGGACCACCCCTCTGATATCGTAAGCTTTAAAACACGCAATTTTCGACATTTAACTCTCCGTATATCATCAAAATAAATAAAAAACATCTCCCAATTTAATGATATGTGGGGGATTAGAGAAACTTGAGAACACGAGTGACCAGAGTATTTGAGAAAATAGAGACACTTTGGTCGTCAGAGAAAGGAGTGGTAATCGTCCCCGATTGTCTTATGGAGAAAATGTTATTTGAATCCCAAAATCCTTCCCGACGCCTCGGGATTATTCAGACAAAAAATCACTATATTTTCCTCCTGATTCAAAGAATTTTATGAGCCGAGAAATGAAGAAGCGAATACCATCAAAGTCATCAAATTTTGCAAGCCTGATAGAAGAAAATGCTTTTTATGTTGATAAAACTGAATACATAAAAGTTCTCGAATCGATTAATGATAAATATCTGTTTTTCCTTCGTCCTCGTCGATTTGGGAAGTCGCTGTTTCTTTCAACTCTGGAACATTATTATGGGATTCAGCATAAAGATAAATTTGAGTCGCTGTTTGGAGAATACTTTATTGGTCAACCTGAAAATACCACACCATTAAAAAATAAATATTATATACTGCGTTTTGATTTTTCGGGTATTGAGACTCAAGCTGAAGATAAAATAAAAGGATCATTTAATAACAGAATAAGCTCAGGCGTCAATGAATTCGTTTCAAACTATGGTGGATTTGACGGCGAATTAGTGTATCAATATGAGAGAGAGTTAAATCCTGCAGACTATCTGTCTTCATTTTTGTCGTCAGTTTCCTCGAAATTAAGGGATTGTAAACTGTTTATTCTAATCGACGAATATGATCACTTCACAAATGAACTATTTGCTTTTAATAAAGGGCACTTTAAGGAAATAGTATCAAGGAATGGATGGGTTAAGAAGTTTTATGAAGTAATTAAGCAGTTTATGGGAGAGGGGACAATCGATCGTTTTTTCGCCACCGGGGTTACTCCCGTAAGGCTTGACAGTATGACGAGTGGATTCAATGTTGCACAAAACATAACTCTTGATGAAAAATTTCATAATATGGCAGGATTCACAGAAACTGAACTTCGCAGCTTGATTGAAAACACAATTTATGAAGAGGGAAAGTTCGAGATTGATACTGTGATCTCTGATATGCGTGCATGGTATAATGGTAGTAGATTCTCAGCCGATGCAAATGAAAGATTGTATAACCCCCAAATGGTTATATCGTTCCTGGCTAATTTTAGCAATAATTTTACATATCCCCGAGAGATGGCAGACATAAATGTAACCTCTGACTACAAAAAGATTTCAAATATACTCGCACCTTTGTCACCCGAAGAATCAGACGAAATTATCTCAACAGTTCTGGAAACAGACAGCTTCACCGAAAGGCTCACTGTTCAATACAATTTTGAGCTTCCCTACACAAAAACCGAAGCTGTGTCGTTATTGTTTTACAACGGTTTACTGACAATAGAAAGTGCCATTATAAATTTGTACAACTTCGTAATTCCTAACTATGTAATCAAGCAGATGTATTGGGAATTTTTCAAGTACAGATTTACAATAGAGAAACAACTTCGCTTCGACAGCACTAAAATCGATAGATCGATAATGCAGATGTTCATGGATGGGAAAATAGATATGCTTGTTGAGTATGTCTCTTCAATCCTCAAAAATCTCTCCAACCGTGACCTTCAGAAATTCAGCGAAAAGAATATTAAGATGATTTTTATGACCCTCTTGATAGGGAACAACGCCTATTTTGTAAAAAGTGAACATGAGAACAACGAAGGTTATGCCGATCTCCTTTTAATCCCAACTCAATTGAACCCCGGGAAAGAGAATTTCCTTTTGGAATTGAAATACCTGAAGAAAAGCAGCAAGACAACTCTCGAGACAGAAAAGACGAAAGCAATCGAACAGGTAGGGAAATACAAAGCAGAACTTGCAGCAGAGGGGATCATTTGCAAGACATATGCGATAGTTTTTGTTGGGAAAAGTGAGTATACTGTTGCAGAGGTAATTTAGAGGACGCAGTGTAGGGATAGTTACGCGGATTCCACGGATTATCACTGATTCCACGGAGGGGGATCTTTAATGGTTCCACGGATTTCACGGATAAGGCGGATTACCGCGGATGATGTGGAGGATACCCCGTCAGGGGTTCCCTCCGGATAGAAATGCCGCATCCCAAAGCCCTCTACCCGGCGAGCCAGGTTAAATATTCGTAGCAATAAACTCCCCAACAACACAGTTGAAATTCAAATTAATTTCCTATTTTAACCACATTAAAAATTTTCAATTTACAGGCGTATAATGGGCAAAATCATAAATAACAATTATGAATTACTGGAGCAATTGGGTCAGGGTGGTATGGGCGTCGTTTACAAAGCCCGCCATATTCATTTTAAAGAAATCGTTGCAATAAAAAGGCTTTGGGAACAATTCAGCAAAGACCCCACGGTGTTAGAACTCTTTCTAAACGAAGGCAAGATTCTCAGAAAACTCCACCACAAAAACATTGTGGAGGTTTCCGACCTTTTTGAATTTGAAGGCAGTCATTATATCGTAATGGAATATATCCATGGACGGACACTCCATGATATAATAAAAAGGGAGACAGGTCCTATCCGTCGTGAAAGGGCAATAAACCTCTTCAAACAGATGCTTGAGGGTGTAGCGTATATACATAACCAACCTGAAACAATAATCCATCGCGACATAAAACCCCTGAATATCCTCGTTACCGAAGATGACACTGTAAAAATAACAGATTTTGGAATAGCAAAAGCACTCGACGCAGGGGGTCATGCCAGTACTGTTGTAAAGGGAACACCTGTGTATATGAGTCCCGAGCAAATCATCAATCCCAAAACTGTAGATATCAGGACAGATGTTTACAGTCTCGGAATGACATTTTACGAGATGCTCTGTGCAAAAACCCCATTCTCCGGAGATACCACTACCACCCCCACCGCAGTATATGCCGCAATAATGAATGGTGAAGTGCCACCTCCAACACAATTTTACCCGGGAATTACAGATGCTTTGTCAGATTTTGTAATGAAATCCATCCACAAAGACAGAAGCCAGCGGTTTGCGGATGCAAATGAGATGCTTAGGGAACTTGAGAAATTGGAAAACAGCGGAGCCACCACTTTTCAGGAACTGCCGAAATATGTACCGCCTGTTGTAAAGAAGCCTGAACCTAAAGAGCCAATTGCATCAACAGTTGTACCAACCCGGATAGAGAAGCCAGAATATAAACCGGAAGAATCGAATAGTTCTGCAGTAACACCAAAAGAGATAAAAATTAATAAAAATAATATATGGAAATGGGTAGTCGGGTTCGTGTTGGTTTTAGCAGTTATTTTGGTTATCACGATACCAAAAAAGAAAAAAGAGGCTCCACCCACTGATTCACCAACTGTGGAATCTGTATCCACTCTAACTCCGGATCAACAAAAAGAGATGATAAGTGTAGAAGGAGGCACTTTTGAGATGGGTAGCGGTGACGGGCAGTCAGATGAGAAGCCGGTACATGAAGTAACAGTGGAAAGTTTCATGATTGGGAAGTATGAGGTTAGTCAGCAGTTATGGGAGAGCGTGATGGGTAGCAAACCCTCAAATTTTAAGGGAAATGGAAGACCTGTTGAAACGGTTTCATGGTATGATGTAGTTGAGTTCTGCAACAAGCTAAGCGAGAAGGATGGATTACAGAAGGCATACTCGGGAAGCGGTGATAATGTAACCTGCGATTTCAATTCGAATGGATACAGATTACCAACAGAGGCAGAGTGGGAATATGCAGCAAGAGGAGGAAAAAAGAGCAAGGGCTACACATATAGTGGTAGCAATGACATAGATGTAGTATCCTGGTACACAAACAACTCAGGCAGTACCAGCCATGATGTTGGAACAAAACAGCCAAACGAACTGGGACTATATGATATGAGCGGAAATGTATGGGAGTGGTGTTGGGACTGGTATGGCGATTATAATTCAGGGAGTCAGACCAACCCACAGGGTGCGAATGCCGGTTCCATTCGTGTGTTTCGTGGTGGCGGTTGGGACATCGCTGCGGTGGGCTGCCGTGTTGCGTTCCGCGGCAGCTTCTATCCCGAGAGCAGGTACGACTTCTCTCTCGGCTTCCGGTTAGTGAGAACAAAATAGGTTGTCTGAATCAGGATTTACAGGATTTTACAAAAAGATCAAAACCAATAGCCTCCGGTTTTAACCGGGGGACTTAAATTTATGATTATCTGCAAACAATATTAGATCTCGTGCGGTTTAAGATTATTCTGATGACAATCGAGGACGATTGTCGCTCCTGTCTCTCACGCTATTAATACGCAATTACTCAGGTTCTCAAGTACTCAAGTACTCAAGTTTCTCATGGTGTCTGAAAACTTTTTTCTCTTGCAAGTACAAAATCTATATATAGGTACAAATTTTTATATATTATTATACATAGCAAATAAGTTAAGTTGAGGAGTTGAATATAATTGGAGGAGCTATCGCGAAAAAAGCTACAAATGCTAAACATTTTGCCAAATGTAACAATGTGAAATGTGGAAGCTTCTTCGTTCTTGAGCCGGGCTTACAAGACGAGGAACTTGGTTATTTGTGTCCGGAGTGTTCGGGCAAATCTCAGAGGTATCATATAGTTCAATGCTCTAGCTGCAAAACCGTTCTCAATTTCATTGGTGCGTCAGACAAGGAAGACAAATTTGTTTTTACTGTTGAAAAATGTAGTCACTGTTTTGGAACGGAAGAGGATGAATGTATGATCCATCCGGTTTACGCCACCGACCACTTTATCTGAAGCTTGGAGGCTGTTTTGATATCTGATATCAGGCAGCCTCTTTTTTTTATTCGACCTCAAACACCTCAACTTCAAACTTACCAGAGAATAATATAAGATAAGCGTGAAGCTTTGTTAATTTAGTAACTGTAAGAGAATTCCTGTAGTTGGTGATCTGTTCAATGCCTTTTCTTCTAATCTCGTTGTAGTCCTTCTTATCAGCTTTTTTTAGATATTTTAATTCCAACAAGTACTCATGACCACCGGGGTTAAGTTCTGTTTTGCGAATAAGTAAATCCAAATATCCTTTGTGTGTCTCGAGTTCACTTGTAGTATAAAAAGCATTTGTCCCCATGATTATTGTCATAAAAATCATTTTCAAATTACTCTCTCTGAAGTTTTCGAGGTCTCTGAACGAAATGGTACCCATCACTTTTTGAGCATATTTGATTAATTTGTCAATTTTGCCATCAAAAGCAAGTTCTTGTACCAGTAATCCTATCTCTTTGTTATCATACATGAAACTGTTGTCCCTCTCGTATAAATAGCGGAGAAACTCCCAGTATAATTGTTTGATCACATAGTTGGGTATTTGATAGGTTACGAGTTCAAACACAGCTTTTTCAATGGTCAGCAATCCGTTATAAAAAAGTAACGACACTGCATCGGTTTTGGAGTATGGTCTCTCAAGATTATATTGAAGGGTGAGACCCTCTTGTATCTCTTCATTCGTGAATACATCTTCTATGATTGCATTAAATTCATCTTTGGGCAGGAATTGTAATATCTTTCCAATCTTTGTGTAATCAGAGGTGACATTGATATCTGCCATTTCACGGGGATAAGTAAAATTGTTTGAAAAATTAGAAAGAAAAGTGATCACCATTTGTGGATTATACAATTTGTCTTTTGCGTCCGGCGAAAATCTGTTGCCATTATACCACAATCGCATATCGGCAACCACCGCATCCAAATCAAATCTCCCTTCTTCGTATGTGGTAGCCTTTATCATATCGATTAACTCATTCTCTGTGAATCCTGCCATCTCATGAAACTTATTGTCTAATGTGATATTTTGGGCAACATTAAATCCACTGGTCATACTGTCAAGCGTTACAGGGGTAACACCTGTTGCAAAGAAGCGATCGATTATTCCTTCACCCATAAACTGCTTGATTACTTCGTAAAACTTCCTCACCCATCCATTACGAGAGACTATTTCCTTAAAGAGTTCTGTGTTGAAAGCAAATAATTCATTAGTGAAATGGTCATATTCGTCTATTAGTAGATAGATTTTTACACCGGGATCAGAGCCTCTGATCTTAAACAGGAAATTTCGTAGTATCGTATTTGCATCGTTGGATGAATAGATTTCTTCTCTGTCACTTTCAGAAACTACATTGTACTCTTTTATAAATAAATCGACAGCGCCCCTGATTTCTGCTGTGAAATGCTTAAAAATTTCATTGACATCATCAGTCTTAATTCCGCTAAAATTAAATTTTAATATATAATAACTGTTCCTCAGAGGGGTAATATTTTCAGGTTTACCGATGTAATATTCACCAAACAGTTCTTCGAATCGGTCCCGGTGTTGGATACCATAATAGTACTCAAGCATTGAAAGATGGAGTGATTTTCCGAATCTACGAGGACGAAGCAAAAAGAGGTTTGGGAAATTTAATCCTTCCATTTTATGAATAAAGGAAGTCTTATCCACATAATACCCATTTCCTGCAACAAGTGTTGCAAAGTTTGAGGTTAAAATCGGTATTCGCTTTTTCGTTTTCTGGCTCATAAATTTCTCTTAATCAATAAAGAAATATAGTAATTTTTAAAGATTCATGGGGATCTTTGGCTAAAGGGTTGTTCTTAAATAATGCAGTTTCGCCTGAGTCACCTCCCAAAAACAGTTCCGCTTAATCCGCCATCAACCGAAATTGACTGTCCGGTAATATAGGATGAAACATCCATTGCGAGATATGCTGCGAGGGATGAGACTTCATCGGGCATTCCAATCCGGTTTAGTGGTGTTCTTCCGACGATTTTTGTATAATTCTCATTATTTGAGAGATAATCTTCGGTCAGGGGAGTTTTTATGAACCAGGGAAGAATAGCATTTACTCTAATATTGTATTTACCCCATTCTGACGCAAGAGATCTCGTAAACTGATTTACTGCTGCTTTTGAGGAAGCATAAGGAAAGCCTGTTCCATCATCAAGAATTGAGGCGATTGAACTAATATTGATGATAGAAGCTTTTTGTGATAGTTTCATCAACGGGAGCAATCCTCTGCACCATTCAACAGCGCTAAAATAGTTCAACTCAAAAAGATATTTGATCTCCTCTTCAGAATATTCATTCGCCTTCTTCCGAATATTGGAGCCTGCATTGTTAACAAGAATGTCAAGCTTATCCAATTTTTTCAGTAACAACTTAACAACTTTCAAACGGTCTTCTTTAACAGAGACATCACATGTTATCCCGTCGATTTTATCGCCCTTGTGTTTTTCAATAATATTTAACAGGTTATTCTCGTCTCTCGCAACAATAAAAACGAAGGCTCCGAGTGAGAGGAATTCCTCGACGATTTCAAGTCCAATTCCTTTGGTTCCTCCGGTAACAAATGCGTTTTTGCCTTTAAGGCTCCATTTTTTCATAGTAGTTCACCATAAATTTTATTAAGTTCTTTTATAAAATATCATTTTTAATGTTATTTTAGGCAAAACATGAAATAATACATACGGATGAAAATGAAACGCATAATTCTATTAGTTTGTTTAATGGTCATTTTTGTAAACGCTCAACAAGCAGAGAAACCCAAACTTGTTGTTGGAATCGTTATTGACCAGATGAGGTACGATTATTTATCCAGATACCGGGATCTTTTTGGAGAAGGCGGTTTTAAAGAGCTTGTGGAAAACGGTTACCAGTGTAGCAACACGCAATACACATATTTACCCACATATACCGGTCCCGGGCATGCCTCAATTTTCACAGGTACGGCTCCATGGATGCACGGAATTGTTGGAAACTTTTGGTATGACAGGGGTTCTAAAAAATCAATTTATTGTTCCGATGATTCCACTGTAACTGCCGTTGGTGGAACACCCGAACAGGGGAGATATTCACCTCGATTACTTCTTTCAAACTCAATCGCAGATGAGATGAGGATATCCAATTCCTTCAAGTCAAAAACGATTGGCATCGCAATTAAGGAAAGAAGCTCAATTCTTCCTGCAGGTCATTCAGCGAATGGTGCCTACTGGTTTGATGAAATTCTGGGTTTATGGATAACTTCCACCTACTATATGAATGAACTGCCTCAGTGGGCAAAAGAATACAATGCCGGAAAGAGACCAAACGAGCTTTTAAAAATGAAGTGGGAAACATCGTTCCCCGTCGAAAAATATACAATGTGCTCGGAAGATGACAATCCACATGAAGGATTATTCAAGGGAGAAACAAAACCTGTGTTTCCGCACGATATTCCCACAATCACAAAAGCATTGGGGAATTTTAGTGCGATCGAAGGAACTCCACAAGGATTAACTTTAACCCGGGAATTTGCAGAAGCAGCAATAATTGGCGAAAAATTGGGGCAGGGTGAATTCACTGATATGCTCACTCTCAGCTTTTCATCAACCGATTATGTTGGTCACAGATACGGGCCACAAGCGATTGAAACTGCCGATATATATATAAAATTAGACAAAGAGTTAAAAGACTTCATCTCATTTTTGAAAAAACAATTTCCAAAAGGTGATTATCTGGTTTTCCTTACTGCTGATCATGGTGCTGCCGAAGTGCCCGGTTATGTAAGGCAAAATCACATAGATTGTGGTCTTCTCGATTTTTCAGCATATGACAAGGTGGCTGAGGATGCTCTTCGGAAAAAGTTTTCACATCCATCAAATGCAAAGTTTATTTCGGATATCAAAAATTATCAGATCTACTATGACTATGATATGCTCAAAAAATATAACACTACAATTTCTGAAGTTACAGGAATAATTAGACCTGAACTTCTAAAATTTGTTGAGCTCAGAGAGGTTTTTGAGTCAACCGATCTTGAAACCCGTTCAAGTTCTTATGATCCCCTAAGAAGTAGATACTTCTTTGGCTACAATCAGAAAAGAAGTGGTGATGCCTGGATAGTTTTTAATCCCGGTTGGTTGCAACACGACAGCAAAGGTACCTCACACGGCTCACCGTATGAATATGACACCCATGTTCCTCTCCTTTTTTACGGTATGGGTGTAAACAAAGGAGAATACAGAGGAAAAGTGGAAATTACCGATATTGCCCCCACTGTCTCCAATTTTCTGAAGATCAGTTTCCCGAATGGAAGTTTTGGAAATGTAATTGAGGGAGTCTTTAAAAAGTAGCATTTTTTATATTTTAATGAATTAAATTTGAAACCTGAATGTCGTTTTATTGGCATTCAGGTTTTCTTTTTACCACGAAACTCCGGATTGGGATGTTTTCCATTTCTACACTCAAAAAGACCGCTTTTTTCTCTCTGTTACTTTTTGCGGCAACCATGACCAATGCTCTTTTTTTTAATCAACTTGGCTATTATGCTGCGTTGGTCTTCCTCTCTGTTGTTTGGATCAAAGGAGAGAAGGATATTTTCCCCAAAACCGGGCTTGGTCTCTTTATGTTGCTGTTCCTGTTTGCCGAAATAATGGCAATGGCATTTTCTGACAATAAAATACAGGCACTCGAATTTGGATTTAAACGGGTGATTCTTCTGCCAATTGTTTTTACAATTGCGGCGGGAATTAATGATGAAAAACAGCTGAAAATATTTTTCTTTACTTACCTCGTTTTTGCCCTCGGTTCCGATTTTATGTATATCGGTTTTTCGATAGAGTATTTTTTGAAAGACCTTTATAAATTTACATCGGAGGGACCCAGTGTTCTTCTGCATCCGATCACAACAAGTGAACTGACATCTTTCACAGCACTTTTCCTTTTTGCGCTTTTTATCAATGAGAGCAGAAACAGATGGAAAATGGCATGGTTGGTGCTTTTTCTTATTTCTTTTGTTTCACTTCTTGCAACATTTAAACGAACAGGGTGGATAGGGCTTGGGCTTGGCATTCTGGTAATTTTAGTCTTGAACAAAAATTATAAGATTATAGCCTTGGGAGTGATGATTTCTATCGTTATGATTTTCTTCTCCAAAAACGAATCACGGGTTTTTATTTCCGATCTGAATGGAAAGCAGATTGCTTCTTATGAAACTGATGGACTTGCATATAAAGTTCAGACCGGGGAGGATGAACTTTTTGTTTCCGATTTTAACGGTGGATTAAAAATTTATGAAATGGATACGCTGAAATCTGTTCTGGAAACTCCTGCCCCAATTTATGAGATAGAAAAGTGGGGAGATAAATATGCAGCATTTTTAAGCGATTCAAGGATATTGGTATTAGGGAAGGATCATAAGAAGGGATTTGTAATCGAAAAGGAATTTACCTCCCCCGGTTATTTGGGCAGAGTGCGTGTTGAAAGGGGAATGCTTTATGCCGTTGACAGCGACAGTGGAATAACTGTTTACAGGAGCATAAATGAGATCGACAGACCTCTAAGGTTTCCTCAATTCAGGCGAGGCATCGGTATGATTGTCGATTCAAATTATATAAATCTGATCTACTCGGACTATTCCCAAACAACGATTAGATTGGACTCTACAGGTTTCCCATTGGACACAGTAGCTTACGAAACAAAGATACCACAAGGATCATCATTTATTAGTTTTATTGGTGGCAGATCACTTTTTTATTTCAACAAAGCTTTTCAACTTGCTGATCCTGTAACCCGAAAAATTATTCCACTTCCTCCTAACACAGATTGTAAGGGAGTGGCTTATCCAACCGTTGCATCCGGGACCGACTCCATTTACATTGTCGGGATGGACAAAAATCTCTATAATCTGACAATAAGGGGCGATTCAGCAGTTTATCTCGACATTAGAGACAACCTCGGATTTTATCCATTTTCTTTAACAGCTTCGGATAAAAATATTTTTTATACCGACATTAAAAAGAGCAGGCTTTTAAGCTTTTTTGATTTGACAGGGGAAAGCAACAGAAACAGATTGGTAATGTGGCGCATTGGTTGGGAGATATTTAAGGACAATCCCTTCTTTGGTGTGGGAGATATTGATCTTGCCGCTATTTTTAAGGAATATAATCGTCCCTATGAGAAAGAGATAAAGGGCCACCTCCACAACAATTTTTTCCATCTGCTTGCAACTTTAGGTGGTTTTGGAATAATTTCCATTTTATTGTTGTTATATATGATGTTACTAAAAATGTACAAAATATTTAAATCAACTCAACAAAAGTCTTTCCACAGGGCACTTTTAATGGGTTCACTGGCGTGTTTTGCTTCATTTACGGGAGCAGGTTTAACAGAGTTTAACTTTGGTGACCATGAAATCATTACCATGGTCTGGTTCTCTGTGGGTCTTTCTTTTGCGGTGGCAAAGGTTTCGAACAATTTGATGAAAGAATAATAAACGAATAGCATGGCATTAACAAAACAGATTCTTTTCCTTTCCATTATAATATCTTTCATGGTTTTTCCCCAGACACTTTCAGTTAGTGGAAAAGTGGTTGACCAAAAATCCGGGGAAGCACTCTCCTTTGTGACTTTGCGGGTTGTGGGAAATAAAACCGGAACAACTTCAAACAAAGATGGCAATTATGAACTCCTCCTAAAAAAGGGGAATTATAAAATTGTAGCTTCATTTGTAGGGTATCTTTCCGATACAATTGCAGTGGATGTGAATAAGAACCTCACAAATGTAAATTTTTCATTAATCAGTTCACAAGTGGAGTTGAAAGAAATTACCGTATTCCCGGGGGAAAATCCTACTTTTGGTATAATTCGAAAAGCAATTGAAAGGAAAAATATCCGTAAGGAGATTCTTAAAACTTATAAATTTAATGCTTATACCAAAGGAATAATCAGAACAACAGATGATATAAGCGTTTCGGGAAGCAGAGCCGGGCAGGCATTAACCTTGGGAACCGCCTCCGATACAGGTGACCTGAAGATAACCGGAATAATTGAAAATGTCTCGGAAGCCTACTTTAAAGCGCCTTCGCAATACAAAGAGATTATCACAGCGAGAAGGCAATCTGCGAATGTCCCCTCGTTTGCAAATATTTTAACCGGAGGAAGGTTCATCGCAAACTTTTATGAGGATCAGATAATCTTTTTTGGAAACAACAATTTTATCGGTCCTATTGCAGATAATTCAACAACTCACTACTATTATTACATTAAAGATACGCTCTCGATTGACCACAAAAATATATTTAAGATACACATCGAACCCGATGATCCGGCTGATCCGGGGTTCATCGGCGACCTGTATATCCTCGATAAATCATTTGATCTGATTAAGGTGGAGCTTTCTGCCAACAAGGTAGGAACAGTAGCAAATTTCTTCGATTCTCTAACCTTTTTCCAACAGTATCTGGAATATACAGACAATGCGATCTATATGCCGGCAGACTATAGAATAGCCGCCGATGTCAATTATCTCGGTTTACTCAAAGCGGGATTTGAGCTGAACACATCATTAAATGACTGGGAGATCAACATCCCGCTCGATGATGATATTTTTGGGAAAGCACTGATAACTGTGCTTCCTGATGCTGATTCAAAGGATTCATCTTTCTGGAATGTTTATCAGGGAATTCCCAACACAGTTGAGGAAGTGGAGGCATACACCCGAATCGATTCTCTGGAAAACCAGCCACAAAGTTTTTGGGATAATTTTTCAATTCTCTCCGACAGAATTTCGTTAAACGATAATTTTTTCATCAGCGGATTACCTGCTATGTACCATTTTAATCCTGCAGAAGGGCATACTGCCGATTTCAGGGTAAACGGTTTTGATTTGATGAATAAGCGGCTAACATCTGTTTTGAATTTAAGTTATGGTTTTGGTGATGAAAAGTTTAAAGGTGCTTTAGCAACCACCTTTCTGCTTGGTGATTATCGGACTCACAGGCTTGATTTTAAAGTTTTCGATGGAATCAACACCCTTTTCAGAAGTAATCAGGAATACGGCAAGGTTTTCACCTCATTAAGCACTCTTTTCTCAAAATATGATTTTAATGACTACTACTATTCAAAAGGTGTTGAATTTTCATATTCGGGAGAAATTTTTCCGGAGTTAAATATCGATCTTGGCTTCAAAAACAGAACTGACAATTCAGCGGTCGTTACCTCAAATGCTTCAATTTTTAATACCGACAAACAATACAGGCAAAATCTCCCTGTAACGGAGATGCGATTAAATGAATTTTCCGCCGGATTAAGGTTTGATTCTCGAAATTATATTGAAGATGGACTTTACAGAAGGAGATTGTGGGGAAATTTTCACTTCACAACAGAGGCGGAAATCAAATATGTGCCGGGTGATTTAAGCTCCGGGATAGACTATAAAAGTTATTCACTGTGGGGACGAATGTTTCTAAGAACATCATTAAACACCACCATGACAATCAGGGCAAATGTCTTTTCAACAGATGGGGGAATACCCGTTCAGATGCTTTATTCACTTCCCGGAAACATTTCCGGTACCTCCCAGAATCAATCGTTCAGAACACTTGATCTGGGTGAATTTATCGGTGACAGGGGATGGACAGTTTTTATCGTACAAAATTTAGGTGATTTACCTTTACGACTTACGGGAATTTCATTCCTTAAAAGATTAAATCTCCAGTTTACAGGATTTTTAAACGCCGGAATGATTGAGTATGGTCAGGCATCCCTTGCGCTTCAACCGTTTAATGTAAAAAGGCTGACCTCTCCACTCTATGAGATTGGATTTGGGGTGGGGCATCAACTTTTTCCGGTCAGATTTGATTTTGGTTTTCGCCTGAATCACACGGAGGAAAAGAATTTTAGAATAGGAATTAACACATTTTTGATTTTATAGGAAACCATTATGTCAACAATTGAAATTAAAACAAAGGCAGGCAGTTTTTACCCCGGTAAAGTTCTTTGTGTTGGAAGAAACTACGAAGAACACGCAAAAGAACTTGGAAATGAAGTTCCCGATTTTCCGCTTTTTTTCATGAAACCCTCCTCTAATTTGGCACATTCAGGTGCTGTAATTGAGATTCCCCCTTATTCCGACGACATGAATTACGAAACCGAGCTTGTGCTCCTGATCGGTAAAGACATAAAAAATGTGTCACCTGAAGAGGCAGAAGAGGCTATAATTGGATATGCTACCGGACTTGATATGACTTTGCGTGATCAGCAGAATATCCTTAAGGGGAAGGGACACCCATGGGAGAAGGCAAAATGTTTCGATAATGCTGCAATCGTTTCAGAATTCATTTTGAAAGAAGACCTCCAACTGACACTCGATGAAAAAATCGTATTGGATGTTGATGGTGAAACAAGACAAAATGCCCCGTTAAATTTAATGATATTTAAGCCGGCAGTTATTGTGTCCGAGATCTCAAAAATGATGACAATCGAAAAAGGTGATCTTGTGTTTACCGGTACCCCCGCAGGTGTTGGAAGAGTAACCTCGGGAGCAGTCTTGTCCGGATATGTGGAGGGGATTCCTGAAGTAAAAGCAACGGTTAAATAAATTTAGCCCGTCAGTTTTTTCAACGCCAGCTTCACAATTTCTTCTACTGAGGCTGTAGGATATTCGTCGCAGAGGGAGCCAACAACTTTCTCTGCGGCTTTTTGATTAAACCCAAGAGTGATAAGAGCAGTAAGAGCCTCAACCCTCGCTCCTCTGTGAGCAAACATGGTTGAAGAGGATGACTGAATTGAAGAGACTTTGGTTTTTAACTCGAGAACAAGTCTTTCAGCAGTTTTTTTACCGATACCCGGGGCTGCATAAATTCGGTGTGTGTCCCCCAATTCTATTGCATTCCGTAGTTCATCAACCCTGATACCCGACAGAAGCGCTATCGCTGTTTTGGGACCAACACCTGAAACAGAAATCAGCAGCCGGAACATGTCTCTTTCATCTTCCGAAATAAACCCAAAAAGTGTAATTGCATCCTGACTCACATTTGTGTGAATGAAAAGAGAAGCTGAATCCTCTGCGCCAATCTTCTCAAAAGTCATAAGTGAAATTGATACATCATAGCCCACACCATTTACATCTATCAGTAACTGTGTGGGTTTTTTAATTAATAACTTGCCTGTTAAATAACCAATCATGTTTTTATAAGGTATTAAGTATTAGGTATCAGGTATTAAAACCTTTTAATTACATTTTTTAGAGTTAATCACTAACCGCTTATTATTTTGGGATTTTGTTTTACAAATTCTGTCCATGATCTGGGCTTTTTATCTTTTGTATCCGTTTGAAACGATGCACACAGGGCGATTGCCAGTGCATCTGAAGCATCGAGTGGAATATCTTTTCCACCAAGATTTAAAAGTGTCTTCACCATGAAGTTCACTTGTTCTTTTGATGCATTACCTTTTCCGGTGACTGATTTTTTTACTTCCTTGGGAGAATATTCGGATACCATTAATCCACTTCGTATAGAAGCAATTATAGCTGTTCCTCTGGCGTACCCAAGTTTTAGAGCTGACTGGATGTTTTTTCCATAAAAAGCTGTTTCAACGGCACATTCTTCAGGGTGGTATTGCCTTATGACATTGTCGATCTCATTATAGATAAAAGCAAGTTTGTTGGGCATCTCCAGATTTGATGGAACATAAATAACACCATATCCCAGATTTTCCCTCCGGTTTTCATCCTTCGAAATTATCCCATATCCACATTTAACCGTGCCCGGGTCAATCCCTAAAATTATCATAAGACCAATCTAATAATCATTTTAATAGCAACATCTTCCTTGTTTGAGTGAAACTGCCGGCTGTTATTCTGTAGAGATAAACTCCTGAAGGGAGTGAAGAGGCATCAAACGATATTGAATATTTCCCGGGTAACATGGTTGCATTAACCAGAGTTGTTAACAATTCACCGGTGGTGTTGTAGATATCAAGTGTCACAAACTCTTCGGACTTTATCGAAAATTTTATTCTGGTTTCAGGATTAAAGGGATTTGGGAAATTTTGTTCCAGACCAAATTCGAGAGGAATTCCTTCATACTCAACCGATTGAGGTTCCTCCCATCTGACAATGAGTTCAACTTTTGGATGAGCGGTATCATTTGACCAGATTCGTAATGTGTCAGTATAAATTGGTGGCGACATCGTGACCGGAATCATTAATTCAATATAAAACATCACAGAATCACCTCCCGGAATTGTTGCATTCATTGGCTCGATGTAAGAGAAAAATTCCAGGTTTCCCGTTATGGTTAAAGAGTCAACAGTTAGTGTATCATCACCAACATTCTTCACATAAAATGTATCGATCCACTGGGATGAAGTTGTGTATTCAAGGTTTAGCGAATCTTTTGATACAACAATTTGTTGCGGAGCAAGAGCACGACCTCTCATTGGAATTCTGATGACTGAATCCTGGGGGTCATTTGATTTCAAGATAAGAGTATCCAGTTTAAGTCCACCTGTCAGAGGCATAAAAACGAAGACCGCAATATCGCTGTCACCCGGTGCAATTGTTTCAGGGTAATCGAGCCGGATGCTGAAATCTGTGCTGTTCCAGTTGTAACTTTTTAATTGTAGAGTAGAATCACCCGTATTTCGGATCATAAGATCAAATTGTGATAAACCAAAAACAGGAACGGACCCAAAATCCATTACTGAATCATCCACAACAATGTTTGGCTCCTTAAAAAGTTTCCCTCTTTTAAGGAGGATGTCACACAAAACGACACTGTTTATCACTGCCGCAGGAGAGAAAGTAATTGCAATTTCGCCATTACCTTTTGCAGCGACAACACTTGTGTTTCTTGTTACATATGGACTTCCCGCATAAAATACATTCATCGTATCGCTGAAAACACCATCTTTCAGGTATTTCAAGAAAAATCCCTTACCTGAAGCTGACTGTGAAGATTGCCATACAAAAAAGAAATTGTCGTTGTCATCCTTTGCAAAATTAGCATAACCAGCCGGAAGTTGACCCGCAGGTGTAAAACTTACAGGTGTGGAAAAAGCTCCAGAAACATTATTAATGTATTGTAAAGTGCGGGAAGTTTCATTTCTGAAAATGATATGGATTTTATCTTTGCTGTCAATTACAAGTTTTGGATTTGCAATATTTGCTGTTACTCCTGTAGCATATTCAGTGATAGTGCCTGAAACATTATTATAATATTTCAGGATACCGGTTGAGACGGTACCTGCTTTAAAGACAAAATGCATAAAACCTTGTGAGTCGAAAACAATTTGAGCATCAACATCACCTGATGCTTCACCCGCAGTAAGGAGCAATTCGGGAGAGAGTGATGAGTCTGCCGGGTCATACCACCGGTAATAAACATTATCGGCGCCGGTTACATATGTATAATATACAAAGTGAACCTTTCCATCGGGACCCACCATTGAGGCAGGGGTTGCTTTGTTGATACCTCCGGTTGTAATATAAACAGGTGTAGTGAAAGATCCGCTCGAATTTCCCGTATATTTTACCTGATAAATACCGCCGGCGGGGTCTTTTCCGATCATCCCGACATGTACATTACCTGCTGAATCCATCGAAATGGTTGGGTAGTTCTCGTCATTCAAATTATTTGTCAGTTGTTGCGTGATGAACTGACCATCAGTGCCTTCCTGAACATAATAAATTTCTCTGGTATCACTTGAACTGCCAACTGAAGAGGAATATACTAATCTGATCTTTCCTTCACGATCGAATAACATCGTTTGCCGATTGTTAAATTTATCGTTTGCAACGATGGTATCCAAAGGAAAAGGGATCGATTGTGAAATAATTTTTACAGTGAGGAGAAAAAATGTAACAAATGTTTTCATTTTATCATCTTTATTTAATAATTTTAAACTCGGGAAAATAACTTAATCATTCCTGCACAAATAATCAAGCACAAATAATTAAAGCAACGCTATGAAGCTAAAAATCAAAGTTCCGAATACATTAATTCTTCTATCTTCATTATTGGTGATAGCAGCGGCACTCACACTTGTGATCCCCGCAGGCGAGTTTGCCCGAACTAAAGGTTATCAGGGGTTGGATGTTGTGGTGCCCGGATCCTACAAACAAATCGAAAATGTATCTCAGTTTAATCTGAATATCCTGCTTGCACCCATCAAAGGGTTTATGGCAGCTTCAGAGATTATTGTTTTTATTCTCTTTGTAGGTGGAGCATTTTATGTATTCCAAAGAACGCAAGCAATTGATTCGGGAATAAAGGCTTTGGCAAAAGCCCACAAAAAATCTGCAATGGTTAGAAAGATGTTGATTCCCATCTTCATGGTGATTTTCTCGTTGGGGGGTGCTACTTTTGGCATGAGCGAGGAGACTATTCCTTTTATTATGATTTTTATTCCTCTGGCTCTTGTTTTGGGTTACGATACTGTGACGGGAGTTGCCATCCCCTTTGTTGGAGCTTCTACGGGCTTCGCTGCAGCATTTATGAACCCGTTTACAATTGGAATTGCTCAAGGTATCGCAGGTTTGCCGCCGATGTCCGGAATAGGGTATCGTCTAATTATTTGGGTGATTTGTACAACAGTTGCGATTTGGTTTGTAATGAGATATGCGGCAAAAGTTAAAAAAGATCCACAAGCGAGCATAACCTACGAACAGGATATTGAAAAAAGGAAAGACCTTCGTGTTGAAGACCTTGATAATTTTAGTGGTATGGATAAAAGGCACTCCGCAGTGTTGGTTACTTTCCTCATCGGAATTCTTACTGTTGTATTTGGTGTTTTAAATTACGGTTGGTATATCAAAGAAATTTGTGCAGTATTTTTGGCTACGGGTATTTTAACGGGAATAGTTGGTGGACTAACCGCGAATGAAATATCAGATTCCTTTGTTGCGGGAGCAAAAGACCTTATTTCGACAGCGTTTGTTGTTGCACTATCCAAAGCTCTTCTTATAATTGCCTCCGACGGCAAGATTATTGATACAATCCTCTATGCATTTTCTGCACCACTCGATGGACTTCACCCGATTGGTTCGTCAATTGTGATGTTATTTGTTCAAAAAGTTATCGTCTTTTTTGTACCGTCTGGTTCAGGTCAGGCAGCTTTAACGATGCCTGTGATGGCACCATTAAGTGACATACTTGGTGTCTCTCGACAGACCGCAGTTTTGGCATTCCAGTTTGGTGAAGGATTTGCCAATATGATCATTCCAACCTCGGCTGTAACCATGGGAATTTTAACACTTGCAAAAATTCCATATGAAAAATGGGCAGTCTGGGTTTTGCCATTGGAGATTATTTTTATTATTTTAGCATGTCTGTTAATGATTCCTCCATTTTTTATCTGGCAATAAATGAACTATATAGAACTTGCACAAAAAGCTCGTGAAGCGCAGAACGGAAGTTATTCACCATATTCAAAATTCAGAGTCGGGGCTGCGCTCCTGACTGATGATGGTGAAGTGATTCTTGGTGCAAATGTTGAAAATGCATCGTATGGATTAACCAGTTGCGCTGAAAGAAACGCAATTACAAGAGCCATTAATGATGGCAAAAGAAAATTTAAGGCTATGGCTGTTGTAGGCGACATGGACGAATATTGCACTCCATGTGGTGCCTGTCGCCAGGTGATGGATGAATTTTGCGGCAAAGAATTCGAAATAGTTTTGATAAATTCGAAAGATGAATTAAAAATTCTTAAAATGAACGACATTCTCCCGTTTTCTTTTAACGGGGAACACTTAGTCTAAGAACTGCAGAACGTCAGAACTTCAGAGATTCAGTATTCCAGAGATTCAGAACTTCAGAGATTCAGTATTCCAGAGATTCAGAACTTCAGAGTTCCAGTGCTCCAGAGTTCCAGAACTTCAGAGTTTTAAATCACTGAGGTTCCGAGATTCTGAATTTCTGAGGTTCCGAAGTACTGAAGTTCTGAATTACCGAAGTTCCGAGATTCTGAAGTTCTGAGGTTCACAACATCTCCATACATTTAACACTAAAAAACGATGATGAACGAATTTCCACATTTGCAGCCGAGAGGATCCGGATGGATCGAAGTGGTTGCAGGTTGTATGTTCAGCGGCAAAACCGAAGAATTAATAAAACGATTACGAAGAGCCAAGATAGCCAGGCAACGGGTATTGGTATTTAAACCTAAGATTGATAACCGGTATGCTGAGGAATCGATTGTATCCCACAGTGAGTTATCACTCCCTTCGATAAATATCCAGAACATCAATGAAGTTTATGATCTTGTGGGCGATGCTCAGGTGGTTGGAATTGATGAAGCACAATTTTTTAGCAACGACCTTATTGAGGTTTGCACAACTCTCGCCAACAGTGGCAAAAGGGTTGTAGTTGCCGGACTGGATCAGGATTACAAAGGTGTTCCGTTTGATCCTATGCCCGAACTTATGGCTATAGCAGAGTTTGTCACCAAACCGTTAGCTATATGTGTGGTGTGTGGAAGTCCTGCATCAAGAACTCAAAGAAAAACCGCTTCGGGTGACCGTGTTTTAATCGGTGCTTCAGACAGCTACGAAGCCAGGTGCCGACAATGTCACTACATCCCCGGTGAACAGGAAGATCCGGCCCTTTTTTAACAAAAGAGAAATTTATGAAAATTAGAATTGCGTTAATTTTATTAATGGCTTCCATGGTGGGTTATGGGCAAAACACACAAGATTCAATAGTAAAAACCTATCATCTTGGTGAGGTAGAGATCACCGGCTTCAAGATTGAAGAGGTGCCGATGCCCCAAACAACTAAAATTAACTATTGGGAACTGCGAAAAGCTGATGCCCCCGATCTTTCACAACTTCAAAAAAATATCCCTTCCGGTAGAATAAGGACAAACTCCCGTGGAGAATCGATCCTCTTTTTGAGAGGAGCAGGGGAGAGACAATTGGGGCTCTTTTTTGATGGTGTGCCCTATAATGTCCCGTGGGATAATCGTTTTGATCTCACCTTTTTACCTCTTGATGTTGTGGGTGAAATTTCAGTAAACCAAAATGCCAGTTCCGTTTTATATGGTGCAAATGTTCTTGGAGGAGCAGTAAACATAAATACATATGAGCGAAGTTCAAACGGAAGTAACGGCTCACTCACCATAAGTGGCTCAAATTCGGAAACTTATTCGGGTTCGGGGTCTTTTGATTGGAAAAAGGATAATTTTAATTTTACTGCTGCACTCTCATATCTTGATTCAAAAGGAAGTATTCTACCGGCAAATTCACCACCGGAATTACAGAGTCAGGACAGGGAAGCAAAATATATCACCAACACCCAAAGGAAGCGGTTTTCCCTTTTTACAAGAGGGGAATGGTGGTTTGGTGAATCTTCTAAAACAGGATTATCCGTCAATTTTGTAACGGGTTCCAAGGGAGTTGCGCCGGAGACCCATGTTGCCCCGGCAGATGCCAGACTTTGGAGATATCCCGATTGGAACAGGGTGACTGTCTCCTCAAATTCAAAATTCAAGTTAAACAGCAAACTCGATCTTACCACTGTTTTTTGGTGGGATAATTTTGGACAAAAAATTGAGACATACTCCGACCTCTCATTTTCCAAAATAACTGAATCACAACAGGATAGAGACATTACTCTTGGAGGAAGAGCGTCACTGATTTATAAATTGAATGAGAATCATTCTCTTCTCGGAGTTGTCAATTTTTCAGCGACTTCGCACAACGAAATAATCTTAAATGCTTCGGGCGGGCAAATCTCCGATTTTGATTATTCACAAAATTTCCTGAGCTCCGGTTTGGAATATTCTTACAGATATGAAGAATTTTCCATTCTCGGTGGAGGCGTTTTTGATTTGAGTATGATTAACAAAACAGGGGCATTCACACAATACGGAAACACAAGTACATCTGCGCCCGGTGTTTTTGCATCTGCAGCCTGGGAAGTTTCTCCCGGTTGGGAAGTATTTGCCGGAGTGACTTACAGAAACAGATTTCCATCATTGAGAGAATCATTTTCCGGGGCACTAAACAGATTTAAGGCAAATCCTGACCTTAAGCCGGAAAAAGGTACCCTGACTGATTTTGGTGTTAAATTTGGAAGAAATGGATTAACATTAAAACTGTCAGGATTTTATAACATTTATTCAGATCTGATAAGCCAGATTCGATTAACCACAGCCCAGGATGCCCAACGCAGAAGAATGAGAATCAACCTCGCTGATGCAACCATAATTGGTTCTGAGTTGGTGTTTGAGTACAAACCTTCTACCTTTATTGGCATATCAGGTAACCTGACCTATATGGATGCGAGAGGTAAAGCTGATGGAGTTGTTGAAGATAAATTAGATAACAAACCTGAAGTTCTCGGAGGAGTAACGATTGAGTTAAAACCTGTAAACAGGATCGGGATTTCTCTCGAATCAGAGTTTACCGGTAAACAAGTTGAAACAAATCCCGAAAAACCCTCTGATAAAATCGAGATCGCCGGGTCGGCAGTTTTTAACCTAAGATTATCTTATTCACTCTTATCTGCGGGATTTTCGGGAGATGTATTTTTTAGAGTAAATAACATTTTTGACCAGTACAGAATCTATCAACTTGGTCTTATTGAACCCGGAAGATCAATATCAGTCGGGATCACCATTAAATTGTAAAAATTAAGAAATTAATTTTCATTTATTGGAAGATTTCTAAAGATTGAAAAAAGGGAGTGCAAAGCTGTGCTCCCTTTTTTGTTTCAGGTTTGTTAAAAACTTTGTTTTCAAGCTGTTTAGGCACTTATACAGTTTTTAATAAGAGGAACTCTCTTTTGGCATGGATATTGCTTAATAACAAGTGATTGGTTTTGGATTGAATTTATTAAAATTTTATTGACTTGAATAAAAAAAAATTAAAGAAAAAGGAATTGTATTATGGCAGTACTTATAACTGACGATTGCATTTCATGCCAGGCATGTGAAGTTGAATGTCCAAATAACGCTATCTATGCAGCAGGCGACGAATGGTTACTTGGCGGAGATTCTCATCCTGCACTCAACGATGACCATACATATATCGCATTTGATAAATGCACAGAATGTGTTGGTTTCCACGATGAACCACAGTGTATCCCTGCTTGTCCATCAGACGCAATCGTGCCTGATCCTGACAGACAGGAAAGCAATGATGAACTTCTCGCCAAAAAAGCAAAATTAGACGAAATCGGCAGATAATTTTTATTGATGATGGTTTAAGCTGCTCTCGGTAACGGGGGCAGCTTTTTTTTTGTTTAATTTCACTATTTTTGGGGATAATTTTTATCATTTATGGCAACTCTATCATGAAAAAATCACTCCTTATTACACTTACACTTTTATTTGTTTGCTCATCCCTGTTTGCACAAAACAACTCCACTAAAGTTGAATTTAGAGAACCGAGGTCAGGATATTGGGATACAATCCAAAAAGGGATTGATACCTATCTGGGCTTAAAAAATCCCAAGGCAAAAAGACAATCATTAAAAGCTGATGTTTCTAAAATTGAACACCCTTCAGCACCGGGGGAATTTAAGTACTATTGGCACAACAAACCTCAATCGCAGGGGAGAACGGGTACCTGCTGGTCATTTTCAACTACTTCATTTTTTGAGTCGGAAGTTAAACGGTTAACAGGAAAAGAAGTTGAGATATCAGAGCTTTACACTGTGTATTGGGAATATATCGAAAAAGCTAAACGATTTGCAAGTGAAAGAGGAAATTCGACTCTCGGAGAGGGATCTCAGGGAAATGCATTACAAAAGAATTTCAAAAAATATGGTGCTGTTCCTTATGAAGTTTATTCAGGTCTGCTGCCCGGACAAAAATTTTACGATCACCAGGATTTGTTTAATGAATTTTCGGCATTTTTGAATAAATCAAAAGAGAATCAAACCTGGGGGGAAGACTTTATTGTTTCAGGTGTAAAAGCCATTTTGGATAAATATATGGGTACTCCGCCTGAGAAGTTCACCTACGAAGGAAAAAACTGGACCCCGCAAACCTTCCTTAAAGATTATCTACAGATTAATCTTGATGATTATATTGCTGTAATGTCGATTAAAAATCAACCTTACGGGAGTTATGTAATTTATGATGTCCCTGATAACTGGTGGAGAAACACCGATTATTACAATATACCCCTCGATGAATTTATGGGCACGCTTAAAGCAGCTGTTGACAATGGATATACCGCAGCTTTTTTTGGTGATGTTTCAGAACCCGGAATAGACGGATTTTCAGGATTGGCCATTGTGCCAGATTTTGATATAAATCCTTCTACAATTAGTGAGGATGCAAGAGTATTTCGATTTGTAAATGGACAAACGACTGATGATCACGGAATTCACTGTGTCGGTTCCACAGAAAAAAATGGATACACCTGGTTCTTAATCAGAGAATCTGCAGCGGGATCATTTAATTCACCCAATCCGGGATATATGATGTATCGCGAGGATTATGTAAGATTGAAGATGATGGGTTACCTGATCCATAAAAGTGCTGTAAAAGGACACAAATAATTTATGATAAAATCGTCGGTAATTATTTCATTTTACAAAAATCTTAAATATCTTCAAATGGTGCTTGCCGGATTTGAGAGGCAAAACAACAAAGAATTTGAGATTATAATTGCCGACGATGGTTCACCATTCGAAGTTGTGGCTGAAATCGAAAAGATGTCCGCCCTCCATTCATTCCCGATTTTGCATGTCTGGCATCCTGATAAAGGCTTCAGGAAAAATAAAATATTGAATAAAGCCATCGTGGCATCACGCTCTCCTTATCTCATTTTTATCGATGGTGATTGTGTGCCGCACTCCAAATTTGTATCGGGACATGTTAATAATGCAGTTGAATATACGACACTAACAGGCAGAAGAGTAAATCTTTCACAAAAACTGACTGAAAAACTTTCTCCAGTGAAAATTCGTATTGGCTGGTTGGAACACCATTTCAGCAGGGTTGTGCTCGATGGACTTTTTGGTGACTCATTTGATGTTGAAAAAGGATTTTACACAGAAAATGAGACCATCCTCAAATATTTTAACAAAAAGAAAAGGGGTATCGTTGGCTGTAATTTTTCCCTCCACAAAAAAGATATCCTGAAAATCAACGGATTTGATGAAAGATATGAAGCTGCTTCAGTAGGGGAAGATTCCGACATTCAATTCCGCCTCGAACTCCTTGGTATAGAAATTCGATCCCTGAACCACATCGCAGTTCAATATCACCTCGACCACAAACTCCAACTCCGCCCACAGGAAAATCTTGACCTTTTCTCGCAAGTGAAAAAAGACGCTCTGGCTTTTACAAAGTTCGGAATTGAGAGAACTTAAGTTTTTCGGTTCTCAGCCTCTCACCTGCAAAGCACCATCTTAATCGTCCTGCTATATCCTGTTGAGGTCAGTCTGAATATATATATGCCTGAGGGGAGGGCGTTGGCATTAAAGTCTAACGAATAAAATCCTACCTTTAAATCTTCATTTACAATCACTGAAACTTCTCTTCCCAGAATGTCATATACCACTCCTTTTGTGAATCCCGGTTTTGCGAGATCAAATTTTATCGTTGTTGTTGGATTAAACGGATTTGGGTAGTTATAGTATAATGCAGTGGTGAGAGGAATTAGAGTTTGTGGCGGATAGGTTGTTGTATCGGGAGTTATTGATGTGGTTGTATCCTCAATAATAAACAGATGACTTGATTTATTGTCAGTATTTAGATAAAGTCTGAAATCACCAACAAATTGAAGATCTGTTGGATGAATAAATGGTGTGTAACTGTAAATTTTTCTTTTTGATCCATCGGGGTACCAAAGCCAGACATCCTTGTCGTCCTTAATTGCAATCACACCTTTAGAATTAAGTGTCCAGGGGCCCAAACCTGAAAATTGTGGAGATGATGGGCTGGCTCTTTTCCTCCAGGTTACACCGTAATCAGTGGATTCAAAAAAGCCATAATACTCACTTTTAGCAACAATCCATCCTCCGGGGGCTGCCTTAATTGGATTCCCGGGGAACCAGACACTTACCGAGTCTGGAAAGATGGGTGACCAGGTAGTTGCGGTATCGAAGCTGATGTAAATTGAAGAATCTGCAGTGCCTACAAGCGCCTTTTTCTCCGGAAGCGCAACAAACTTGGTGATCTCTTTTGTCAGGACTTTTTGGGTAATGGAATAATTATTCCCTGAAAAAGTAACAATAAACGCCCGGAATTCGGGTGTCATGGAATATTTATCGGCTATGGCGACAAATGATGAGTCACTTAAAGTTGTAGCGTCAGTAAACTTGTAATTCTCCAAAGTAAGCCGGGTCTGCCATGATCGACCAGTATCTTGAGACAGCACCAGATCGATGTGATAAGTGCTTGGATTGGGGTATTGATGTGAATACCTGCTCGCGGCGACGAAGGCGAGTCCGTTTTTATTTAACAAAGGGAAACAATCTCTTCCAAGTCTGGTTGGGAAAGAGGCTTTTCGCCAGGTTTTTCCACCATCAGTTGTACTCTCACCCTCACCCGTTATCGCTATATTTGAGTCAGCCCAGTGCGATACATCTGAAAGCAGATGGTATTTTGAGACATCCGTGCGCTGAAGAGGAGATCCTTGCAAAATTGAAAAGGTACCCCTGTCTCCAACTGCAACTGCATATTCCGGTGATGACATGGCGAGTGAATTAAAATACCTGTCTTCATTTGACATATATGGCAAGGTCGCAATTGTTGTAAAATGTTTGCAGGTGTCGGTTGATCTGGATAAGTATGGATTTTGATACAGGTATATAGAACCATCCACCAATTTTAAAGCATCACTTAATTTTCTTGAAAAACTTTTTTGAGCGAATGCAGCCCAGGTCAGTCCTTTGTCTGTCGTTTTGTAAAGAGTGTCATTCGAAGCTGCCATGAGCGCGAGCGATGGGCTGAACTGAAAAATGTCCGAAGAGAATTTTGCGTTAATTACAGTCCATGTTAAACCGAGATCGGATGATCTGTACAGACTTGTTGAAGTAGTTGCCAAAATCACTCCTCCATTTAACATGGTAACAGATGATTGTGTCATGCTGTCCGGCAAATCTCTGCCTGTCCAGTTAACCCCGCTGTTAGTGGTCACAAAAATGTCATGGAAAAGGGTTTGATAGCCAAATTTCGCAATTCCATATAAGGAATCACCAAAGCTGAGAGAATAGCTGTTATACATCGTGGACCAACTTGTAGAAGCAAGCTCTTTCCTCGAGAAAGTCCCACCTCCATCGGTTGTAACAAACAATTCTCCATATATATTTAGGCCAACCCATCTAAGAGGGGTTATGACAATGAGCTCTTTTATTGCTCTGCCCCAGGGTTGTTCAGGGTAAAAGCTCCATGTCAATCCACCATCATACGATTTGCACATACGACTCTCGGTTAATACAGCTACAAATGTGTTCCCCTCGATATGGCGGACAATATCGAAGGAATATTCGATTGGATTGGGTGCAAGTAACTCGTGGCTTATGGCAGGCACCTGCGCGGACGCAGTAAACAGGAATCCTGTTATGGTCAGAATGAGGAATAAAATTCTCAAATTCGATTGTTGAAAAGTGAAACTCTTATTTTTGAGTAACATACCTTTTCCCTCGCCTATATTTTTACTGATGTTGTGAAACTTACGAATATTTATTGATTTAGTCAAGCGCAGCATAGGGACTGCCTCATACTTCGCTTCTATTTCAGAATGATCAATTTTTTGCTGATATTTATGTCGTTAACTCTTAGAGTGTAAATATAAACTCCACTCGCAAGATTACCAGATTCTATCGTTGTTTTGTGTCTTCCTGCAGTTTTATACTCATTAACCAGCTGTTTTATCAATCTCCCTGTTATGTCGTATAGTTTAATTGTTACATATCCCTCTTCCGGCAGTGCATATTCAATTATTGATGAACTGTTAAACGGGTTTGGGTAGTTTTGTGACAGCTCGGTTGTCTCTGGTAAAACAGGTTCTTCGGCTGTAACAGATGTTAGAGTAGAATCAAGTGTAAACTTGTGAACAGATTGAAAGTTGGTGTGGACATACAAAATATTAGAACCAACAAATTGGATCGAAGTGACCTCTGTAGTGGATAAAAATTTGTGAATTAACTTTTGTGAACCATCGGGGTACCATAGATATAGATTTTGGAATTTACCGTAGGCGATTATTCCATCATGATTCACTGCGAATCTACCAGTTGAAGTTGAAACATTTTGGGCATACCCGGGTCTTATGCTCCAAGTTATTCCATAATCTGAAGATTCAATGCATTGAGAATTATTTGAAAACAGCAGAATACGACCTCCGGGAGCCGTCACTATCTTTGTGTAGTCGAAGGAAACGGGGAAATTTGGGGCATAAAGCAGAGTCCAGGTTCGGGCGGTATCATAACTTATATATAATTTATCAGTAGTTAATGCTATCAAAGCATTCTTCTGCGGTAAAGCAGCAACTGAATAATAGACCTTGTCAGCAATCCGTTCACTTGCAACACCGTTACCTGATCTGAAATCTATAATATAAAATTTCACAATACGGTTAATCGAATTGTTATCGGCAAGAACAACAAAAATTGAATCGCTTAATGCTGTACTCGCGTGAGCCTCAAATGATTCGATTGAAACTCTTCCTTGCCAAATCATTCCGGAATCTTTTGTAACGGCAATATCAAGGAATTTTTTAGTAGGGTTAGGCCAGTCTAACACGACTCTGTTTTGGGCGATAACTCCGGTTCCACTTTCGAACATAATGGGAAAACATGTCCTGTTATTTTGATGCGGAAAGGCGATGCGAGCCCAGGTTTTACCACCATCTGTCGTCCGTTCACCTTGACCGGAAATTGCGAAAGTTGTATCGACCCAGAAAGATTCATTTGCCCACAGATGATTTTTGGAAACATCAACTAAGTCAAGTTTTGGACCATTTAAAGCAGTTACCGTGCCTCTGTCCCCAACTGCAAGCCCTTGATCAGGGGTTACCATACAAAGTGCTCTGTAGTGTCTTGACTCGCTGCCATAATATAGGAGAGTTTTTAGAAGTGAAAAGCTTTTACACGTGTCACGAGAGATATACAACTCTCTGCCTCCGGGTTGAAAATGATATATTGTCCCATCGGGAATTCTGGTCGCATATAATAGATTATCAATATTTTGGGTTCTCGCAATTGTTTTCCATGAAAGCCCTTTGTCAGTCGATTTATACACTGAATCGCTTTTGACACGCATGAGAGCGGTTGAATCATCAAATTTGAAAATACTATTATTGGCTTTTGAGAATGTGGTTGTCCATGAAAGTCCAAGATTAGTGGATCTTAAAATCTTCGATTCACATCTGAGGAGAATCACATTCCCCGGAAACATAACAACATCAGAATATCCGCTGTTTTCCGGAAGTGTTAAACTGGACCAATAGAGTCCACCGGTAGTGGTAATAAAAAGTTTGTTATTATTGTAAGAATTGGAGAATCTTGCCACCCCGTGAAGTGAATCACCAAAACTCATTGAATAAGCGTCGTAATCACCATTGTATCCTACCGCAATATCCTGGATGCTAAAACTATTTCCACCATCCACTGTTGCAAACATGAAGCCATGACCGGTCATTCCAACCCATCTTTGCGGAGTGATTGCCAAAAGATTTTTAGCAGCCACAACAAAATATTCCGGTGTTATATTCTTCCAAGTGGAGCCCCCATCATCAGTTCTGAATATAGCACAGCCGTTAACTATGGCTACAAAAGAATTTTCATACAAATGTTGCAGGTTAAAAAGTGAATTTTCTACTGTAGTAGGCGCTATTAGTTGATTGGTGACTCCCGGTACCTGCGCGAACGCAGTAAACAGGAATCCTGTTGTGGTCAGAATGAGGAATAAAATTCTCAAATTCGATTGTTGAAAAGTGAAACTCTTATTTTTGAGTAACATACTTTTTCCCTCGCCTTTTAATTTACAGGTGTAGTGAAACTTACGAATATTTAATTCAATAAGCAAATAACAAGAACTCAAGAACTCAAGAACTTAAGAACTTCAGAGCTCCAGAACCTCAGAGTTTCAGAGCCTCAGAGCTTCCGAGTTACAAAACTCCAAAGATTCAGAACTTTAGAGTTGCACATTTTCTAAAGTACTGAAGTTCTGAGGTTCCGAATCTCAAAACCCCGAGAAGAAATATAAAGAAAATTGTGTTTTTTGCCTTAAAATATTTGGAGAATATACCATTCTGTCTATATATTTAAGGTATTGATTTTGAAATTTTCTTAATTCTTTAAATTTTGGAAGTACGCTAGATGTTGGACGACATTGATATAAAGGCATTAAATATACTGCAAGACAATGCTAAAGTGAGCAGAAGTCAACTTGCCGAAGTGTTTGGCATGTCGATCCCTTCAATCAGTGAACGACTTCACAAACTGGAAGACAAGGGGATCATAAAGGGATATTACACAAAAATCGACAGAAAAAAATTCGGTTTTGACATCATGGTATTTATTACAGTCATTTCTGAATCATCCTCACAATACGATCATCTGGTGGAAAATGCAGGGAAACACCCCCACATCCTCGAGTGTCATTCCATTCTTGGCGAGGGAAGTCATATTCTAAAAGCAGTTGTAAAAAATTCGGAAGCTCTCGAAAATTTACTGGCAGAGATTCAACAGTGGCCCGGTGTGCTTTCAACACGCACTTCATTTGTCCTTTCAACTCTGAAAGAGACTACCAAAATAACATTGTAATTTTTCAATAATTTAATCACAGGTAAATATATATGAGTGACAAAAAATCACAGATAGAGTCGATTCTTTCCTTTGCGAAGGAAAAAAACATTGAGTTTGTGGATCTTAAATTTATGGATTTCCCCGGGCAGTGGCAGCATGTAACAATTCCGATGCCTGAATTTGATGAAGGCTCGTTTGAGAACGGATTTGGTTTCGACGGATCTTCTCTTAGGGGATGGAAAAGAATAAACGAATCAGACATGTTGATTATTCCTGATCCTTCAACAATGTTTTTTGATCCTTTTATCAAAGCTCCAACAATGAGTTTGATTTGTGATGTTTATGAACCAGCCACAAGAGAAAAATATTCCCGCTGTCCTCGCCATATCGCAACAAAAGCAAATGAATTCTTAAAATCGACCGGACTTGCTGATACCGCCTTTTATGGACCTGAAGCAGAATTTTTTGTATTTGATGATGTCCGTTTTGAAGTAGGCTCCAATTTCAGCTATTTTGAAGTTGACAGCAACGAGGGTAGATGGAATTCAGGTAGAGCTGAAAATCCAAACCTTGGTTACAAAACCAGATACAAAGAGGGATATTTCCCTGTTCCTCCAACTGATAAACTGATGGACCTTCGTAACGAAATGGTTCAGAACCTCATTAATTGTGGAATTGAAGTGGAAGCTCAGCATCATGAGGTGGCAAGTGGTGGTCAATGCGAAATTGATATGAAATTTAAACCATTGCTAAAGGCTGCCGATCAGTTGTTGCTCTTTAAATATGTTGTAAAAAATACAGCAAACGCAAACAACAAAACTGTTACTTATATGCCAAAACCAATCTATGGCGATAACGGCAGTGGAATGCATGTGCATGTAAGTCTCTGGAAAGGTGGAAATCCACTTTTTGCGGGTAACGGGTATGCCGGATTAAGTGAAATGGCTCTCTATTTTATTGGTGGACTTTTAAAACACGCCCCATCACTTCTTGCATTTACAAATCCAACTACCAACAGCTATAAGAGATTGGTACCGGGATATGAAGCACCCGTAAATCTTGCTTACTCGCAGAGAAACAGAAGTGCATCAATCAGAATTCCGATGTACAACATGTCACCTAAAGCTAAAAGAGTAGAATTCAGATGTCCTGATCCATCTGCAAATCCTTACCTCGGTTTTGCAGCTATTTTAATGGCAGGAATTGACGGTATCATGAATCGTATCGATCCGGGTGATCCACTCGATAAAGATATCTATGATATGTCACCTGAGGAATTAAAAGATGTTCCTTCAACACCACCATCCCTTGAAGCAGCTCTTCAGGCACTCGCTGAAGATCACGATTACCTCACAAGAGGTGATGTCTTCACAAAAGATGTTATCGAAACATGGATCAACTACAAAATGGATAAGGAAGTTAAGCCAATGGCTCTTCGTCCACATCCGTATGAGTATGATATGTATTATGATTGTTAAGAACCTCAGAGATTCAGAACTTCAGAGTTTCGGTACTTGAGAGACCAGAGTACCTGAGTACTTGAGAATCTGAGTAGTAGATTTAGCCCCGGAGATTTTCGGGGCTTTTTTATTTTAAATTGGTGGGGCATTTTGTTCTTATATGGATTTAGTTTTTTATTTGGAATTGAGGACTGGGTATCCTAATAGTAATTTTTTCTCTAAATAATTGTAATATTCAGCTTTAAAATTTTGATTATCGGAAAAATGAAAAAGAAGATTCTTGTTGTTGATGATGAAATAGAACTTAGAAGACTTATTCATAAACTTCTTAAGATGGAAGGGTATGTTGTTTCCGAGGCAAATGATGGTGAAGAAGCTTTTGAAATGATTAAAAAAGATGATTTTTCCGTTGTTCTTTCTGATATCAAAATGCCAGGTATCTCCGGGATGGATCTTTTATCAATGATCAAAGAGTATGACAGTTCAATTGAAGTTATTATGCTCACAGCCTACGGCAGGATAGAGGATGGGGTTGACTCAATTAAACGGGGAGCTTTTGACTATATCACCAAAGGGGATGATGACAACAAAATAATTCCGGTGGTTGCGAAAGCTTTTGAAAAGATTGCACTTAAAAACAAGATTAATCAACTTGAAAAAAGGATCGGTGAGAAATTCTCGTTTGATTCAATTTCAGGAAATTCTGAAAAAATCAAAGAAGTTCGAGACCTTGCAAAAAAGGTTGCAGCTACTGATGTACCTGTATTAATAAGTGGTGAAACAGGAACGGGTAAAGAGATTCTTGCTCAAGCAATTCACAATGGAAGCAACCGTTCGCATGCCACTATGGTGACAATCAACTGCTCTGCAATCCCTAAAGATCTTATTGAATCAGAATTATTTGGTTATAAAGCCGGTGCTTTTACAGGAGCACTAAAAAATAAAAAAGGTTTATTTGAGGAGGCACACACCGGAACTCTCTTTTTGGATGAGGTTGGTGAACTTGAACCTTCTGCTCAATCAAAACTTCTGCGGGTAATAGAAACCAATTCATTCCTCAAGACAGGGGATACCGTTGAAACGAAAGTGGATGTAAGGATTATTGCAGCCACAAACAGAAATCTTGAGATGGAGATTTCAAAGGGAAATTTTAGATCCGACCTTTTTTACAGGCTTAGCGTATTTAATATTCATCTTCCTCCACTCAGAGAGAGAAGTGAGGATATTTCCCAAATAACTATGGAAATGGTAAATTCACTAAAAATCAAAATGAATTATCCTGAGATAGACATCGATCAGGATTTTATGGAACTACTCCAAAAATATGATTTCCCCGGTAATATCAGGGAATTGAGGAATATTCTCGAGAGGGCACTTATTTTATCTCAGGATGGCAGACTTACAAAAAAACAATTACCCTCTGAACTTCAAAATCAATTCCATTCAAAAGAGGGTGTTGTTACTCTGGAAGAGATCGAAAAAGAACATATTCTTAAAACACTTCAAAGTTGCGGATTTAATAAAACAAAAACCGCTTCAATTCTTGGTATTGGAGTAGCCACTCTTTATCGAAAACTCGAACATTACGGGATCACAACCGACAAATAATTCCCCCTCAACCCTGTCATTTTGATAGACCCCACTATATCGTTTTGATAGACTCCTGATTTCATCCAATCTAATTTCTTCAATTTAAGAGCAAAAAAACACCTTTTTTAACTTCGGCACACTTTTAGCATCAATAGCTGAAAAACTGAGGAAAAAATGGAAACTTTATTGATGCTCCTTGTTGGAGTCACATTCTTTTATTTAATGGACCGTCTCATTTCATTCTTTGAGAAGTTGTAGGAGTCGGAAAATGATAATGCTCCTTATTCTGAGTATTCTGCTTTTTATTTATCTCTTTTATGTGCTGATAAATCCCGAAAAATTCTGAGGTTGTTGTGTTTAATGATATTATTGGTGTAGTATTGATATTAATGGTGGTTCTTATCGCCGCCTACCCTTTGGGGAATTATATCAGTCGCGTTTTTAAAGGTGAGCCCGTATTTACAGATTTTATGCGACCATTTGAGGAAAAGATTTACCACCTTTGTGGGATTGACTCAAGGCATGAGATGGACTGGAAGGGCAATACCAAAGCATTATTGAGATTAAATGCGATTTTTTTTGTCTGGGCGTTTATTATTTTGGTGACCCAGGGAGCTACCGGATTTCTTAATCCGGCAAATATAGTCTCCATGGATCCATTTTTAGCTTTTAATACTGCTGCCAGTTTTGTTACAAATACAAACCTGCAGCACTATTCCGGTGAGACGGGACTCTCATATTTCTCTCAAATAGCAGTCGTTGTTTTTCTTCAATTTGTTTCTGCTGCGTCGGGTATTGCAGTGTTTGCACTCCTCCTTGTTGGACTTGTCAAACGGCAATCGGGTTTGTTGGGCAATTTTTATTACTTTTTTGTCAGGAGTGCCACAAGGGTACTCCTTCCATTGGCTCTTCTTGTTTCCCTTTTATTACTTCTTGCGGGAACACCAAACAACTATTCAGAGCCGGTAAGTTATATAAATCTGGAAGGTGACACCACGGTGGTTGCCATGGGTCCATCGGCAACAATCACATCAATAAAACAACTTGGTACCAATGGTGGAGGATTTTACGGTACCAACTCGGCACATCCCTTTGAAAATGCAAACTACATTACTAATGTCATCGAAAACATTTCAATATTATTAATTCCGGTTGCTCTGGTTTTCACTTTTGGATTTTATATCAATCACCGAAAATTGGCAGTATTAGTATTTAGCGTCATGTCGATGTTATTTATCTTTTTTGTTGTTGGTGCTGTCTATTTTGAGTCGCAGGGGAATCCCTTGATCACCAAAACGGGATTGATGCAGCCCACCGGCAGTATGGAAGGAAAAGAGACAAGATTTGGACCAATGCTCTCTGCCTTTTGGGGAGTATCAACAACTTCAACCTCAAATGGTTCGGTTAATTCGATGTTTGACAGTCAGACTCCACTCGCCGGTGGAATTTATATGCTGGATATGATGATAAATGCAATTTATGGCGGAGTTGGAGTTGGGATGCTCAACTTCTTCCTTTTCATTTTGGTGTCCGCCTTTATTGGGGGATTGATGGTGGGAAGAACGCCTGAATTTCTCGAAAAAAAAATTGAAGCAAAAGAGATTAAAATTGCGGTTTTGGTGATTTTACTCCATCCAATCCTGATATTGGTTGGATCTGCCATCTCTTCACATTTGATGACAATAAATCCCGAAAATGGTTGGCTGTCAAATGATTCTTATCACGGTTTTTCACAAATGTTATATGAATTTACATCGGCTTCGGCTAACAATGGTTCCGGTTTTGAGGGACTTGCCGATAACAATGTTTTTTGGAATGTAACAACAGGTTTGATGATGTTATTGGGCAGATATATACCGATAATTGGACCTTTGGCGATCGCAGGGTCATTGGCATCCAAAAACTCTGTTCCAAGTTCGGAAGGTACTTTGGATGCCTCAGGTATGGCATTTGGGGTAATTCTTATTGGTGTCATAATCGTGGTAACAGCATTGTCGTTTTTCCCTGCGCTTTCACTCGGACCCGTTGCCGAATTTTTATCACTTTAGGGGAGCTGAATTAAAATGAAAAGAAATAGAACACTTAAACTTTTTGAGAGAGCTTTAATCTTAAGCGCGTTGAAGGAATCATTTGTAAAACTGAACCCAAAAGTTATGATGCGCAATCCTGTTATGTTTTCTGTTGAGATAAGTACTCTCATAATGATGGTTATCACTTTGATGTCGATGTTTACAAACGACATTGAATATGGAAGTTTTAATTACAACCTGGTAATTGCCGTTCTGCTATTCCTCACACTTCTTTTTGCCAATTTCGCTGAAGCGATTGCAGAAGCCAGAGGAAAGGCACAAGCAGCTTCCCTCCGTAAAACCAGAGAAGACACTCCCGCAAAAAGAATGGAAACCAATGGAACCATAACGATTATAAATTCCGCTTCACTCTTAAAAGATGATTTATTTATTGCAGAAGCAGGCGACACAATTCCTTTGGATGGTGAAATAATAGATGGTATAGCATCCATTGATGAATCTGCCATAACCGGTGAGTCGGCTCCCGTAATAAGAGAAGCCGGAACTGATCAGTCCGGAGTAATTGGCGGGACGAGAGTGCTTTCAGACAGGATTATTGTAAAAGTTACGACAGCACAAGGGGAGTCTTTCCTTGATAAAATGATCCAGCTTGTTGAAGGAGCCAACCGTCAAAAAACACCAAATGAGATAGCTTTAACTCTTTTATTGGCAAGTTTTACAATCGTGTTTCTGGTGGTAACGGTCACTCTTAAACCATTCAGTGCCTTTGCAAATACACCCGTTACAATAACCGCTCTCATTTCACTTTTTGTATGTCTGATTCCAACCACAATCGGGGGATTGCTATCAGCTATCGGAATTGCAGGAATGGAAAGAGCTCTGGGAGCAAATGTGATTGCAAAATCAGGGAAAGCCGTTGAAAATGCAGGTGACATCGATGTTGTATTGTTGGATAAAACAGGTACAATAACAATAGGAAACCGTAAAGCAACCAACTTTTTCCCGGTGGGTGACTCAACTTTTGAAAATCTTTCAAAGTATTCACTCCTCAGTTCACTTTCTGATCCCACCCCTGAAGGTAAATCAATTGTGGAACTGGCAGATTCTTCAAAAAGAATGTTGTCAACAGAGCTCCTTGAAGGAGCAAAGTTTATACAATTCAGTGCAGAAACCAAAATGAGTGGTGTTGACCTGAACGATGGAACAACCATCAGAAAAGGGGCGTGGTCGGCTATCCAAAAGTGGGCAACTAAAACTTCTGATAATTCCGGAGTTGATCTTAAATGTAGAGAGATTGGCGAAAACGGAGGAACCCCACTCGTTGTGGCGATGGATAAAAAAGTTCTGGGTGTAATTCAACTTGAAGACATTATAAAACCGGGAATCAAAGAGAGATTTGACAGATTACGCAAGATGGGCGTTAAAACTGTGATGGTTACGGGTGATAATCCTCTAACTGCGGCTTTTATTGCAAAACAGGCGGGGGTTGACGATTTTATTGCCGAAGCCACACCGGTTGACAAATTAGAGTATATTTTAAAAGAGCAAAACGATGGCAAACTTGTGGCAATGATGGGGGATGGAACCAACGATTCACCCGCTCTTGCCCAGGCGGATGTTGGTGTTGCCATGAATTCGGGTACACAAGCAGCCAAAGAAGCGGCAAACATGGTGGACCTTGATAATGACCCCACCAAACTTCTTGAGGTAATCGAGATCGGGAAACAACTTTTGATTACAAGAGGGAATGTTACCACTTTCTCATTGGTCAACGATGTGGCGAAATATTTTGCGATTGTGCCGGCCCTTTTTTCAACCAGCATCCCGGCATTAAACTCACTAAATATCATGCAACTTTCAAGTCCAAATTCAGCCATCATATCTGCTGTCATTTTTAATGCATTTATTATTCCGGCTTTGATACCGCTTGCATTAAAAGGAGTAAAATATAAACCTCTCGGTGCCTCGGCATTGTTAACCAGAAATTTATTGATCTATGGTTTGGGTGGATTAATAGTTCCGGCGATAGCAATAAAACTTATTGATATGGCAGTCTCACTATTTTAAGGAGTCAGAATATGAAACCGTTTATAAAAGACATTAAACTTCACTTTGTAACCTTGTTGATTTTTGGAATTGTTTTTCCATTGATAATATGGTTGTTCAGTTTGGGTGAACCAACCTCGGCGTTTGGCAATCCAATTTACCAAAATGGTAAAATTGCAGGATTTGAAAATCTTGGACAAAATTTCCATTCGGATGGTTATTTTTGGGGAAGACCTTCGGCAGTTAATTATAATGCAGCTGCCACCGGTGGTTCAAATAAATCAGTCTCCGATTCTTTTTATAATGCAACCATTCAAGAGAGAATAAACGACTTTTTGAAAAGAAATCCGGGAGTTAAAAAGGAGGAGATTCCTTCAGATATAATAACTGCCTCGGGAAGTGGAGTGGATCCACACATCTCAGTTCAAGCTGCGATTATACAAATTAAAAGAGTTGCAAAAGCGAGACATCTTCCGGAGATGGAAGTAACAAAAATTGTGATCGAGAATATTGACCCGCCACTTCTGGGAATGTTTGGTACATCAAAGGTTAATGTCCTTAAATTAAATCTTAGTTTGGATTCTAAAACCAAAGAAATTTAATATGTCAACTCAAATTCGAAGTTCTGCTCTCCAGTTTTTAAATCTCATCAGAGAGTCAAAAAAAGGTAAATTAAAGATATACATCGGTATGGCAGCCGGAGTAGGGAAAACTTATCGAATGCTTCTTGAGGCAAAAGAATTACTTACGAACAATATTGATGTGGTTGCCGGGTATATTGAGACTCATGGCAGGAAGGAGACAATAAAACTTTTAGACGGCATTCCTGTTTTGGAGAGGAAAAAGGTGTTTTACAAAGGGAAACAACTCGAGGAGTTTGATCTTGAGTCGGTTCTGCTGCAAAACCCCGAAATTGTTCTTGTGGATGAACTTGCTCACACAAACATTCCCGGTTCGGCAAATCAAAAAAGATGGCAGGATGTCCTTCAATTGATCGATTCAGGCATTAGTGTAATCACAACTGTAAACATTCAGCATATCGAAAGTCTGAACGAACAGGTTGAAAAAATCACCGGCATAAAAATCTCGGAAAGGGTACCCGATACCATAATTCACCAGGCTGATGAAGTTGTGAATATCGACCTTACAATAGAGGATTTAATAGATCGACTGAAAGAAGGGAAGATATACGATCCAACTAAAGTTACAACTGCATTGGACAACTTTTTTCAAAATGACAAACTTCTTTTGTTAAGAGACCTGGCGTTAAAAGAGGTGTCGCATCAAGTGGAGCGGAAAATAATCAGTCAGATTCCAATTGGTAATCGGCAAAAGATGGAGGCGATAGTGACGGCAATAAGCAGCAACTATCATTCTGCCAAAAGAGTTATCAGAAAGTCTTCCCGAATAGTTTCAATTTACAATTCCAAGTGGTACACGGTTTATGTACAAACCCCAAAAGAGGAACCTCTAAAAATTGATCCAAAAGTTCAGCGACAACTGATCAACAATTTTAAACTTGCCACAGAGCTGGGGTCAGAGGTTGTAGAAATCAAAGGCATTGAGGTGGCAAAAGAGCTTGTTAAATTTGCTGTCTCGGTTGAAGCTTCACTTATTGTTATAGGGAAACCCTCTTTTTCCATACTTTACAGACTTAGAATAAAAAACTTTTTTAGAGAATTAACCAACTTAACAAACAAAGAAAACATCGATTTGTTTCTGATTGCTTCAAATGATGACAATAAAAAATAAGATCATATTTGGCCTTGGCGGGCTTTTTCTGTTAATCCTCCTTCTGGGACTTGCCGGAATTGGTTTCATAAATCATCTTGCCCAAAAATCAAAAGGCACCATAGTTGATAATTATCATTCCATCGGTTATACCGTTTCAATGATGGATAATTTAGACATCATTTATCAGATGGAACAAAAAAAGTTATTGGACACAGCGGTCGATTCAACACACTCGCGGTTTTTGTGGGAAGCAAAATCAAATTTTGAGAAGGCATTGTCGAGAGAGACCCAAAACATTACGGAGGAGAATGAAGATAAAATAGTTGTTTTGTTGCAGGAGAAATACAGAAATTTTCTATCAGGCTACAGTGAAGACTTTGATTCGGGTTTAACTTTGCGTGAAAAAACTGCAAGAATGGAGTTGCTTTTCACAGAGGTTAAAAATGCAATAATGCAGATTTACGATTTGAATATGAAAGCAATTCTCGACAAAAATGAAAACCTGGTTTCAACTTCAAACACTTTAACAATATATCTTGTTTTAACGGTTTTGGTTAGCATCATAATGGCGTTGATCATGATTTTTGCATTCCCGAAACAAATAATTAGACCGCTAAGCGATCTGACAGAAAAAATTGAGATGATAAATGAGGGGAAATATCACCAGCGATTGGATGTGGTGAGTAACGATGAAATCGGCATCCTGGCAAAAACTTTTAACAACATGGCTGAAAAACTTGAGAGTTATGAAGCTCAACACTATGATGAGATAATTTTTGAGAAAAAAAGAATGGAGTCGTTGGTTGAATCACTAAAAGATGCCGTTATACTGATCGATGAAAACAGGATGGTTGTGTTGATCAATAACACCGTTTTGAAGATAACAGGATTGGAAGAAAAAGAAATTCTGAATCAACGAATTGATGAAGTGGCAGGAAAAAATGATCTTATAAAAACGATTGAAAATTTAATACCCCGGATCAGGAAAGACCGTGAAACAGATATAAAACCTTTAAGAATCATTCTCGATGGGGAGGAGTATTTTTATAAACTTGAATTTGATGAGATTCTCACTTATTCAGCCTTCCTTAAAAAGGAGATGTTTATTGGAACCATGATCCGGCTTAAGGATGTAACACTGTTTCAAAAAAGAGACACAGCAAAAACCAATTTACTGGCAACCGTTTCACATGAGTTAAAAACTCCGTTATCTTCAATAAATCTTAGTCTTAAAATGCTGGATGATAATAGAGTCGGGGAGTTAAATCATGAACAAAAAGAGTTGGTGGTTGCTCTTAGGAACCAAAGTAACAGGTTATCGAGAGTGATTAAAGACCTGCTTGAGTTTTCACAGATTGAAACAGGAAACATAAAGTTGAATATGGGGATATTAAATCCCACTGACATTCTGGAGTTGAGTGTTACTGCTTTAATGATGTCAATTTCTGAAAAGAAGATTGATCTGGTGGTGGATCTGGATGAAAACCTGCCCAAAGTTTTTGGAGATATCGAAAAATCAGTATTTGTATATGTAAATCTGCTTAACAATGCCATTCGTTATTCACCAGTGGGGAGTTCAATCACTCTTTCAATCAAAGCCGACCAGAAGCATGTCAGATTCTATGTTAAAGATTCCGGTCCCGGAATTCCCAAAGATGATCAGGAAAAATTGTTTAAAAGGTATGCCCAGTTAAATCCCAAAGAAAAAACAGGGTGGGGGCTTGGACTCGCCATCGCAAAAGATTTTGTGCTTGCTCAAAGTGGAGATATCTATGTGCAGAGTGAACCGGGTAAGGGATGTGAATTTTGTTTTACCTTGCCTTTAGCACTGGGGAAAGGGTCAAATGCGATTATTCTCTGAAATTTGATAATTTTGAGGGAAGTCACAGAGTCACGAAGTCACAGAGTCACAGAGTCACGAAGTCACAGAGTCACGAAGTCACAGAGTCACGAAGTCACGAAGTCACAGAGTCACGAAGTCACAGAGTCACGGATTTTGGCCGTCAGTGTGAGGAGTGGTAATCGTCTCGATTGCCGTCTGCAGAATAAAAATTGCTTGATTTTCACTATCTTTGTACAACGGATATTTTTTGGAGATCAATAATTAAAAGGATTGTTCATGAATTTTGAATTAACTGAAGAACAGTTGATGATTCAGCAAATGGCACGGGAATTTGCTCAGGAAAAAATTGCACCAACAGCAGTAGAAAGGGATATCAGCACTGAATTTCCCTTTGAAATAATTAAAGAAATGGGAGAATTGGGATTTATGGGGATGATGGTTTCACCCGATTATGGTGGAGCCGGTTTGGATACTGTCAGTTATGTTTTGGCAATGGCTGAAATCTCAAAAGTGGATGCCAGTGTTGGAGTGGTGATGTCTGTTAACAATTCATTGGTATGTTGGGGATTGGAACATTATGCATCAGATTTTCTTAAAGAGAAGTACCTGATTCCACTTGCAAGTGGACAAAAACTTGGTGCTTTTGCCCTGTCTGAGCCTGAAGCCGGAAGCGATGCAACAAATCAGCATACCGAAGCGGTGAAGGTTGGCGATAACTGGTCGGTTAATGGAATTAAAAACTGGATTACAAACGGAAAAAACGCCGATTATTATCTTGTGATGGCACAAACCAACAGAGAACTCCGCCACAAAGGAATCACCACTTTCCTTATTGAAAAAGGAACCCCGGGATTTGATCAGGCGAAAAAAGAGGATAAACTTGGAATTCGTTCATCTGACACCTGTTCCATCAGCTTTTCTGATTGCCTTGTCCCCCACGAAAATATAGTATGGGAAGAGGGAAAAGGATTTAATTTTGCGATGAAAACCCTCAACGGTGGAAGAATCGGAATTGCCGCCCAGGCACTTGGAATTGCCGAGGCATCGCTTGAAGCTTCGATAAATTATTCAAAACAGAGAAAAGCTTTTGGCACCGAGATTAAAAATCATCAGGCAATTCAGTTCAAAATCGCTGACATGGCAGTGCAGGTTGAAGCTTCAAAACTTCTTATTCTTGAAGCAGCAGCTTTGAAGGATGCCGGCAAAGATTACACAAAGCAGGCTGCAATGGCAAAGCTTTATGCATCCAAAGTTGCTGTTGATTGTGCTCTTGAAGCTATTCAGATTCATGGCGGTTATGGTTATGTTCGTGAATATCTTGTAGAAAGATATCTTCGCGATGCCAAAATCACAGAGATATATGAAGGTACCTCAGAAATTCAGAGAGTGGTAATCGCAAGAGAACTGCTAAAATAAAGCAGGTTTCAGGTAACAGGTCAATAAATGAAACTTCTCTGTGTTCTCTGTGTTCTCTGTGGTTTATTTAACTCCCAATCCTTTACACAAAGCTGGGAGCCAAAACCGATCGATTATACTGAGGAGATACAAGCAAAGTCAAAATACTATAAAATTGAAGGCGATATCCCGGAGGCGGCATTTAAGCTGTTGGTAAACGGATATCGCCTTTTTATTTCCGAGCCCGATGGAGAAAATTGTCCTTTTAATCCAAGTTGTTCACGGTTTTTTGTGGATGCTCTTGGTCAAACAAATATAATTGAGGCATTTCTTCTGGCATCCGACCGACTTATCCGTGACACAAGTTTTGGTAATAAATATAAACACTACCATATCGATAAATACGGTTATCTGGTAGATCCCCCCTCCCGCTACATTTCAGGCAATTGAATTGAGATTCAGGTTAATTCTTGTCTCCATTCTTTTTATTTTCTCTGTATCCGCCCAAAACGGACTTCATTCTCCGGAAAAAATTTTAAGTTTTGGAAAACATATTTATGAGCTCGGGTTTCATGACAAGGCAAAATATGAATTTGAACGATTAACGGGCACTCCTCAATTTAACGAAAAAACACAGTTTTATATCGACCTTTGTAGAATTGAGCTTGAAGATTATTTTACTTTTACCAACAACCGTTATCTGCCCCACCTGCGATACGCAATAGATAAAAAGAGGTTTGAGTCGGGAATTGAGGTTATTGTCAGTCCTGATAGACTTGAAATAACCGACACAAGTGAATTATCACTGAACATATTAAAATTGAAAATTCTTTCTGATATCAGGTCTAAAAAATTTGATGATGTTGACAAAAATTCCATACACCTTTTTGGTAGTGAGGGGAGTGAATTCCTTTTAGACAATCTGGTGGAGAGAGTTGACCCTTCTACAAAATCTCCACTTTTTGCAGGGATACTCTCGGCGATAGTGCCGGGTTTGGGAAGAGTTTACACCGGGAATTATGGAGATGCTGCAGCGAGTCTGTTTATCACAAGTATTTTTGCATATCTTGCTTATTCCAACTTTTTTGACGGACATTACCAGAGAGCCTGGATTTTTACGGGAATTGCGGCATTTTTTCAAGGCGGAAATATTTATGGTTCGGTTGCTTCAGCAAAAATTTATAATGAATCGCAGAGAGAGTTGACCGAAAAGAAGTTTTGGGAGTATTATCAAAAATCAAAACCGTTGAAACAACCAAACAAGATAGTGGAGGAGGAGTGAATTTCCGTTCGATGTTTCTCCATTTCTTCTTATTTTTGACATTGCCAATAGTAATAAATGCGCAAAAAGATGATTTGGCGAAGCAGTTTGATTTTGTAGATTCTCTCTATGATTCAGGCAGATATTACGATGCGATGATCGAAGCTGAGCGGTTGCTCTTTTTTGATTCACTTAAGTTATATCACTACAACGCAAACTTTATTAAAGGGCAGTGTTATCGGGAGACGGGTCAATTCAAAAACGCCCGATATTGTTTTGAACTTGCGGCGGTAAATACACCTTCCAAAGATGAAAAATTTCTCGCAGAGCAGGAGATTTTAAGGGTTTTAATTCTTGAAAGAAGATATTCTTCATTTGATAAAAGAATTGAGATACTTGAGAGAGTTTTCCCTGAAAAGAGTGTAATATTTGATTATTGGCGGGGTTGGAGATATGCTTTTTCCGGTGAATGGGAAGATGCCCGGGAAAAATTTTCGATTTCCGACACTTCCTCTGAATTAATAAAGCTTTGCTCCATGGCTGAAGAAAAAGAACTATCAATGACAAAAGGATTAGTTCTTTCCGCACTTATCCCGGGTGCAGGTCAGGCTTATGCAGGTGAATATCTAAATTCAGTGATAACCCTTGGCTGGGTGGCTTTGGGTGCCTGGCTTGTGTATGACGCAATAAGAGCTGACAGGTTTTTTGATGCACTGATCGAAGCAAATTATGTATTATTCCGGTTTTACAAAGGTAATCTTTCCAATACGATTGACTATATCAACCGCAGGAATCTTGAAATAAAAAATGAGACATTACGATTTTTACAAATAAATTATAAAGGACTTAAACCTTGAATATTTCAGAACAACAGATTTGGGACCTGACCAACCAGGCTATCGATAAATTGGGTGCAAACGCTTCCCCTGATATGATTCGGGATTATGTTGAAAAAGAAATTGCCAATCGACATGGAGGTTCTCTCCCCACCGAGAAGTTTGAAGGGAGAGTTATTATCACTGCTTTTGGCATTAACAAACCCGGAATTGTTGCCAAAATTACCGGTTCCCTCGCAGAGATGGAGATTGATCTTCAGGATATCTCACAAAAGATTATGCAAAACTTTTTTACTCTGATCATGATTGTTGATATCACAAGTTCACCAAGGAATTTAAAAGAAGTTCAGGAAGAGCTCGCAAGAGTTGGTAAAGAACTTACAATCAAGATTTATGCCCAGCACGAGGATATTTTTCAGTATATGTTCCGCATTTAGGAATAACTTTCTGTGAGAAACAATTTTTGAACTGAAAGGTCTCTGGTTTAATAAACCTCTCTGTGTGTTTAGTGGTTTATTAAAATATTAATGAAAGTCGATATATTATTGAATTACTGCATTATTGGATTATTGCATTTTCTTTGTGTGCCCGGTAGTTTTTAAAAAATCCCCATCGGCACTTCAATTTTTTAAATAATGGAAATAAAATGAATTTTGAATTTAGCGAGATACTCGAAACAATCATGATGAGTGAAGTTGAACACTTCGACATCAGAACCGTTACCATGGGTATTAATTTAAGGGATTGCAGTGACAGAAACATCAATGTAGTCACGCAAAAAATTTACGAAAAGATTTTAAGGCTTGCCGGAAACCATGTAAAAAATGCTGAATCGATTGAAGCGGCTTATGGGATAAGGATTGCGAACAAAAGAGTGGCGGTTACACCGGTGTCATTTATTGGTGACTCATTCTCCTCGGAAGAATATGTAAAAATTGCAGAGGCACTTGACCGGGCAGCGCACGAAATCGGTATTGACTACATCGGAGGTTATTCAGCCCTTGTTCAAAAAGGAATGTCGCCCGGTGAAAAGAATTTTATTTTATCGATCCCACAGGCATTAGCCACAACAAAAAAAGTTTGTTCAAGTGTAAATATTGGTTCAACCAAAGCCGGAATAAACATAGATGCTGTGAAAATGATGGCTCAAGTGATTAAAGATACTGCATATATTACTCGTGACGCAGGGTCGATTGGCTGTGCAAAATTAGTTGTTTTCTGCAACGCAGTTGAGGATAATCCCTTTATTGCAGGAGCATTTCATGGGATTACAGAGGGAGATGCAACTCTAAATGTCGGAGTGAGTGGACCCGGAGTGGTTCTTGAGGCGTTAAAAAATCACAAAGATGCATCAATTCAGGAACTGGCAGAAGTAATTAAAAAGACAGCATTTAAGATCACTCGTGCAGGTGAACTCATTGGAAGAAAAGTTGCTGAAAAAGACGGCGTAGAGTTTGGAATAGTGGATATTTCTCTTGCACCAACTCCAGCTGAAGGTGACAGTATCGCTGACATTCTGAAAGAAATTGGACTTGAAGATGTTGGAGCACCCGGAACCACAGCCTGTCTTGCGATGCTTAATGACAGTGTTAAAAAAGGTGGCTTGATGGCAAGTTCATCTGTGGGTGGACTCAGTGGAGCTTTCATTCCTGTAAGTGAAGATCAGGGAATGATCTCCGCCGCTGAAAAAGGACATTTAACAATCGAAAAACTTGAGGCAATGACTGCTGTTTGTTCCGTTGGTCTCGACATGGTTGCCATACCGGGTGATACGCCTGTGAACACAATCGCAGGAATAATCGCTGATGAGGCTGCAATTGGATTAATAAATGAAAAAACGACTGCATGCAGACTAATTCCGGCTTATGGTATGGGTGTAGGTGAGGCGGTTGATTATGGTGGTCTTCTTGGAAAAGCACCGATTATGGGAGTGAAGGTGTTAAGTGCGGATGTCTTTTTTGGAAGAGGCGGAAAAATCCCTGCACCGGTTAGAAGTTTAACAAATTAAACTTATGGAGAAATCCGGAGCATTGGGTGCTGTTCCATCAGGTTTAACTTGAGGAATTCGAATTCAAAACTTAAAATTGAGGCTGTCGCTTAAGTGGCAGCCTCTTTTAATTTTTATTGAATGGCTTGTAATGCAACTAAAGCAATAACATTGTCATCCGCATAAGTTAGAAGCATGATACCATGTTTTTTGAAATAATATTCAGAAACCATTTCAGTTTTCATCATGTCATCAGGCTTTCCCAGGATTTCAAGAGCTTTATTGATGTCTGAGTTCACGGCGATCTCTTTGCCATCTATCATCAGGATTGAGGTTGGATCATCCGACATCACCTCAACCACCACCCCGTCCGTATTGAACTGAACTGAAAGTTTAAGTCTGTCGTATAGCCATAAATTCTCATCATATCCTTCCGATCTGGGTGACTTAAGGGCTTCTTTCACCTGATCTTTTGTCATTCCCAATGCAACGCCATCAATTGTTGCACCGATTTTATCACCGGTTTCCTGGGAAAACACTGACAGGGAAAAGAGAACTACAAGGAAAAAAGTAAACAACTTTGTACTCATGTTAACTCCATATGTTAAAAGATTTGGAAACTGAATATTATACTGCTCAACTTGCAAAAAGTTTTTATCTAAAACAAAAATTCAGATGAGGGAGTATCAATTAAAGTATCGGAGTAGCGAAGAATCCAAACAGCACAGATTTTAAGCGTGAGGGTGAGGAATGGTAATCGTCCCGATTGCCATCTGCAACACGAAATGGCTTAAGTTACTCAGATCCTCGAATCACTAAAATACTTAAGTATTCAAGTTCTTTCTCCCCCCATCCCTGAATTTTCCTTATATTTACTTTTTAAATATTTCTTTTTCCGGGAGACCGCTCCCGAGACCAATTTCCAATAATTTTGTAAGATTTGATGAGCAAAAAACAAGTATATATTGAGACTTATGGATGTCAGATGAACACCGCCGATACCGAATTGGTGATGGGAATCCTGAATAATAATGGTTATGACTTCGCTAAAGATGTACACAGTGCAGATGTTGTGTTCTTAAATACATGCAGCATCCGCGAGAATGCTGAACAGAGAATTTATGGACGACTCGGCAATCTTAAAATCCTCAAAGAGAAAAATCCACAAATGGTTGTGGGAATCCTGGGATGTATGGCTGAGAGGTTAAAAAAGAACCTGATAGAAGAGAGAAAACTTGTTGATATCATCGTAGGACCGGATGAATACAGACGCCTGCCGGAATTGATGGATGTGGTTTATGGCGGTGGAAAAGGGATTGGGGTAAAACTTTCAAGAACTGAAACCTACGACGACATAATACCTTATCGCGAAGAGGGGCTTCAAGCATGGATTTCCGTGATGAGAGGGTGCGACAAATTTTGTACCTATTGTGTTGTCCCTTTCACCCGTGGAAGAGAAAGAAGCAGAAGCCTCGAATCGATCGTAAAAGAGGTGGAACATCTCTCGGCTAAAGGATTTAGAGAAGTTACTCTTCTTGGACAAAATGTGAACTCTTACGACGACAACGGAAATGATTTTGCTGATCTTCTTGCAGCCGTTGCAAGTGTTGATACGGGAATACGGGTAAGATATATGACTTCTCACCCCCAGGATTTTTCTGACAAGCTGCTTTATACAATAGCCGCACATGAAAACCTGTGCAATTATATTCATCTTCCTGTTCAATCGGGTTCAAACAGAATTTTGGAATTGATGAACAGAACCTACACGGTTGAACACTATTTAACGATTATTGAGAAGGCAAAAAAAATAATTCCGGGTGTGAGCTTTTCCACCGATATTATATCGGGCTTTCCAACCGAGACTCTTGAAGATCATCTGATGACGCTTGAGCTTATGGAGAAGGTAAAATATGACGGTGCATTTATGTTTAAATATTCTCCGAGAGAGGGTACAAAAGCATACAGAATGGGGGATGATGTTCCTGAAGAAGTTAAAAGTAAACGGTTGCAACAAATTATCGAGCTTCAACACCGCCACTCATTGGAATTAAATTCTGAATTGATTGGTAAAACTGAAAAAGTGCTTGTTGAAGGTTTCTCTAAAAAAAGTGATAAGTTTTTTGCGGCAAGAACCGACTCCAACAAAATTGTTGTAATTCCCATTCAAGATGGAATTGTTGAAGGTGATTATGTTGAGGTCAGGATCGACCGTGTAACATCAGGAACACTTTTTGGTGAGGTTACTTCAGTTTTTGATAAATATAAAAGTTCAGCAGTATAAATATTATGAAGATATTATTCAAGGCTCTGGCACTGATAGTTTTGATTTCGATACCCGCTTTTAGTCAGGTTCCTACACCAAAAGAGATATTTGAGGTGTATAAACAGGAAAACCATGACGAATTAAAAAAGATTCTTGGTGAATCGGGGGAAAAGATTGATACGGATATCAGTCTCTACATAAAAGCCTTGCTAACAAGTGATGGAGAAAAATCAGCGGCATTTCTTGAACTTTTGATTCAGAGATATCCAAGGTCTGAGTTCACCGTCGCAGCTTATGCCGGATTGTATCTCTATTATCTTGCAACCGAAAATTTCAGGAAAGCCAATAATTGCGTTTTTGCAGTTGAAAATGAATTCCCGGGAGCAGATTTTGAGTATTTTTTGGATGATTCTGTATCATCCGGTGAGACTGATGAAGAAATTCAACAGCCATAATCAACTAAACAGTTAGTGAACTGATGTCTGATTCCATCAAAATAGTATTCACCGGCACCGGTTCAGGTAGATCCTCTCTCAACCGGTTTCATTCTTCATTTCTAATAAGATCTGACTCTTACAATCTGCTAATTGATGCCGGCGACGGAATCAGTCGAGCTCTTTTGCGGCTTGGAATTGAATTCAAGGAAATTGACGGGGTTTTAATTACTCATTTCCACCCTGACCATTTTTCGGGATTAATTACTTTAATTCAACAAATGAAGATGTATAACCGGCAAATGCCCCTTGATTTGTTTGTATCAAAGAGCAACATCAGTTTTCTAAAGGAATTACTTAATAAAAGTTATATGCTTGAGGATCGGCTCGGGTTTGTTCTCAATTTCCAAAAAATTGAAACTGGAAAACGACTCGATTTCAGGGGTAAATTTACTTTGACAGCTCTTGAGAATTCACATTTGCAGAAGTATCGGGATTATCCCGGTAAGGGGCTTGATTTTAAGAGTTATTCACTCGCAATTGAATCGGCAACGGGGGATCTTTTTTACTCGGGAGATGTTGATTCGCCCGCTGATTTGGATGTATTCAATTTTAATGCAAATTCAATTTTGGTTACTGAAACAACTCATATCTCGATTGAAGCTGTGATAAGATTATTACAAGAGAAAGAGATTAAAAAAATTATTTTAACTCATTTGGATGCAGACGACCCTTCAACACTAATTTCAACCATCTCTGCTTCCTTTCCGGAGGGATTAAGCAGAATTACCATTGCACACGATGGTTTGATTATATCGGTTTAAAAATGGAAGACATTCAGAAAAAATTAGGAATTATCGGCAGATCAAAAGAAATAAGAGACCTTGTAGATATTATTTTGCAGGTTGCGCCGAGTGATATCACTGTGTTAATCTATGGTGAAAGTGGAGTGGGGAAAGAAGTTTTTGCTCATGCACTTCATATGGTGAGCAAAAGGGCTCAAAAAGAGATGTTGTCACTGAATTGTGGAGCTATTCCCGAGAGTTTACTCGAAAGTGAGCTTTTTGGGCACACCAAAGGTTCGTTTACCGGGGCAATAGAAAGCCGGAAGGGATATTTTGAACTGGCGGACAATGCAACTCTATTTCTTGATGAGATTGGTGAGATGCCTCTTTCCACTCAGGTAAAATTCCTGAGGGTTTTGGAAACCAAAGAATTTATGAAAATTGGTGCTGAAAAGACAACCAAGGTTGATGTAAGAATTATTGCCGCCACAAACAAAAATTTACAGGATCTTGTGGATGAAAAAAAATTCAGGGAAGACCTCTATTTCAGACTGAAGGCAGTTGCACTCGAAATTCCCCCTCTCAGGAAAAGGAGACAGGATATCGAAGAGTTTGCACTCCATTTTGCCTCATTATATTGTAAAAACAATCAAAGACCTCCTGTTGAGTTTGCAACCGATGCCATGAATCTGTTATATGAATATCCTTGGCCCGGAAATGTACGGGAATTAAAAAATGCCGTTGAAACCGCAATAGCCCTCAGCCGTAATGGCTTACTGACGGCAGATTCGTTCAGAAATCTGTTACGAATTGATGGAAGGGCACCGGCTAAAAATTTGCCCGTCAGACTAAACAAATCATCGGATGAGGTTGAAAGAGACTTTATTTATAGAGCACTTTTTGAATTAAAAAAAGATATTCTTGAGCTCAAAGAGATGGTTTCCAATCTGACAGTAAACAACGGGCAGTTTGGCGATTTTCACATGTCGATGGCAAATGATGATCGTGATGACTTGAATGTTGATAAAGTTGAAAAAGAATTGATACTAAAAGCACTTCAAAAAGCCGGGGGCAATAAAAGAAAAGCTGCCATGTATCTTAATATTTCGGAGAGAACTCTCTACCGGAAACTTGAAAAACTTGGATTCGAGGATTTTAATGCCAAATAGAATTAAATTATTGCAATACGGATTATTGGGCATCTTGTTAATAACAATGGGTCTTGCCGGGTGCAGTTGTCCCTATTCTTTTACCGGTGCTTCCATTCCTCCACACTTAAAATCACTTGCCATACCTTATGCAAATGACCAGAGTGGATCGGGTGAACCGGCACTTGGACAACAGTTTACTACTCTTTTAACTCAGAAATTTATAGATGACAACAGTTTTATTATAACTGATAAATCCCGATCGGATGCGGTGCTTGATTGTTCAATTCTTGGAATATCTGACACACCTGCGGCCATCACAACGGGTGAGCAGGTTCAAGCACGGCGATTAAATATTACTGTTCAAGTTTCATATAAAGATCTCAAAATGAAAAAAACCATTTTTGAGAGGCAGTTTTCGAACTACGCCGATTATCCCGCAGTTGCAGGGCAGGCAGGCAGAAATGAAGCAATTCAGCAGACGCTTGAAAAACTTACTGAAGATATACTGCTTGAAACGGTTTCAGGCTGGTAGAGAAGGAAATCAGATTGAAAGATACTTCAGAGAACTTATATAAAACAGCGATAGAGCAGCTTGCTTCTGAGTCGGGACTCCCCGCACTCTTTTTGCGCAGAGCTACAATGTTGTTTGAGGAAGGGAAGTTTGATGAAGCACTTCTTGAGGTAAAAGGGGGATTAAAATATTTCCCCGGTCACCCTCCGGCTTATTATTTATTGATCAGAATTTTTCTTGAACTCAAAAAACCAAACCTTGCCGAGATAACACTTAACTCGGCTGCCAAATTTTTTGCCACAAATGAACTCACAAACTACTATCGCGAGTTGATTAGTGAAGTTGTAACTGAGATAGAAAACAGGAATTCGAAAGATTCCGGGGCTATTTCAAAGTTTTCCATCCCTGAATCTGAGGAAGAACCCGAACCCGGGCCACTTCCAGACGAAACTGAAATTGATGACCCGGAGTTGGAAGAGAGTACACCTCCCGATGAGACATCACCCTGGATTGACCTTGAGCCGGAGGAAGAAGACACAATTGATGGTTCATATCACAACATCGAACATGGCAGTGTTGATGAATCGACAGAACAATTGCCCGAGGAGATAAAGGCGAAGCCTGTGGATATTGCCCCACATGGAGATGAGATAATAACTGCAGGAATGGCAATCATTTACGCCCGCCAGGGAAACACACCCAAAGCTATTGAGATATTTTCAAAACTGATTGAAAAAGAACCTGAGAAGAAGGAGAGTTACGAAAAAATTATCTCATTGCTCAGGAGCAAATCTCAACAAACCTGATGTCACTCAAAAAAATAGTTTTGGTCAGATACGACCGGATTGGTGATGTTGTTCTCACACTTCCGATGGCAGAAGTTTTGAAGCAGCGGGGTGACTGTGAACTCATTTTTCTCGGAAGGGACTATACAAGAGTATTGGCGGAGGCTTCACCTTACATCGATGGATTCATCAGTTGGGATGAATTAAAAAACCTTTCGCCATTTGCTATATCAAAAAAACTTAAAAAGTTTAATTTCGACGAAGTTTATATTGTCTCACCGGGATTTAAGATTGCTCTCGCTTTTTTTCTTGCCGGAATTAAAAAGAGAACCGGAACGGGCTACCGCTGGTATTCATTTCTGTTTAACAATAAAGTATTTGAGCACAGGAAAACAGCTCAAAAGAATGAATTGGAATATAATCTTTCGATGTTGGGGTGGCAGGGGGACTACCATTTCCCACCGGACTTTTTTGCCGGAATTCCAAAATTTAAGCGATTTTCACCCGATAAAACAAAAATTATTACGATAATTCATCCAGGGAGCGGAGGAAGTGCAGCCGATTTACCGTTGGAAACATTCCGTGAGCTTACTTCGGGATTGTGTAAAGATGGAAGATTTGATGTATATCTAACGGGGTCGAGGGAAGAGATCGGAAAGTGTCAGGTTGTCAGGGGGGAAAGTTCCGCAAAGATTTTAGCAGGGGAATTGGAACTTGATGAACTGATCTCATTCATAAAAGAGGGAGATTTATTCATTTCAAATTCAACAGGACCTCTCCATATTGCAGCTGCAGCAGGCTGTTTCACGGTCGGTTTTTATCCCCGGGTGGTTCAGTGCTCTGTTGAAAGATGGGGACCATATACTGACAAAAAGTTGATTTTTAAGCCTGAAATCGGGTGTTCTGATTGTACACTGAAACAATGTGCCCGTTTGGAGTGTATGAAAAGTATAAACAGCGACAATATTTTAGCTGCAATTGATAAAAAGTTTGTAGAAATAAAGAATGGAAATGAAAATGAAACGAGTAATTTTTAGCATAACACTTTTGGGAGCCTTGTTTTTACTTGGTGGTTTTTTTACCCCCGGTGAAGTGTATGATGATTTCCCGAAGGTAACCAACAAAGCATTTAAAGTAGGTGAAAAACTTACATTTAATGTTAATTATGGATTCGTAACGGCAGGTATTGCCACGATGCAGATACCGGCAAAGAAAAAAGTTGCCGGAAGAGATACTTACAATGTTTTGTTTCAGGTTAACTCAGTTCCCTCATTTGATGGTGTATTTAAGGTTCGCGACAGATATGAATCTTATCTTGATGTAGAGGGATTATTCCCATGGAGATTTGAACAGCACATTAAAGAAGGTAGTTTTACCAAAGACTATTCAGCTTTTTTTGATCATAGAGCCGGAAAAGCGAAAACATCTGATGGTGACTACAAACTCCCCAAATATACACACGACATAATTTCGGCATTTTACATCTGCCGCACATTTGATTATTCAAAATCAAAAAAAGGTGATGTAATAAAACTCAAAAACTTCTATGAAGGTAAAGTGCATCAGCTTGATGTAGTTTTCAGAGGAAGAGAGAGAATTAGTGTAGCTGCCGGCAAATTTGATTGTGTAATACTCGAACCCCTCGTAAGAAAAGGCGGACTCTTTAAAAACGAAGGAAGCATCTATGTCTGGTTGACTGATGATGATATCAAGATGCCGGTTAAGGTAAAAACCAAAGTTGTTATCGGTTCTATTGATGCAGAACTTACCAAATATGAAGGTTTGGCCGGAAAACTAACCTCAAAAAGGTAAAAACTGATCTTAGTAGGTAAATTTCATAAAAATGTAGTATAATGTGGTTTAAGTTGCCTGATTTTTTAAACCGATAGAGAATTGGAAACAGAGATGTTTGAGTGTCCCGAATGTGGCGCACTATTTGATAGTGGCGCACCCGTTTGTCCCGAGTGTGGTGTTGTTGTTGACAATCCACCCGATGGTTCTGTAAGTTTCTACACAGATGAATTTCTTTTCGTTTACAGTTGTTATGATCTGTATGAAGCAGAAATGATAAAAGCCAATTTGGAAAGTGGCGGGATAAAAACATGGATTGTGAATAAAAAAGACAGCTCTTACCCCGGATTGGGGAATATGTCTGCAATTCTTATTTTCGTAAAAGTTGAGGACAGCGAGTCGGCTTTCGAGTTCTTAAAAGAGTATAACGAATCAAAAAAAGCCGATATCGAAGAAGACCCTGATTCGGAAGAGGCATTCAACTAACCAAAAGAGGACATCTCTCTCTTATATGAAATTTACCGATCTTGCTTCCAGAGTTGCAATCGCACTCACTCTTGGACCCCTCGTATTAGCAACTGCCTGGTTTGGCAGTTACTGGTTCATGGGGGTTGTTGCGTTGATAGCTGCAGTTTCTTATTACGAATTTAGCCTTATGGCGTTCAAAAAAGAAGCAAGTTCGTCGATGTGGTCGGGCATTGCGCTTCTTCTGTTGTTCCTCGTAAATCTAAAATTTAGCTGGCTTGATACCCTCGAATCGATATATGTAATAACTCTTGTTGTTATGTTCAGAGAGTTGTTCAAAAACAAGGGCTCTGCAATTCTTAATGTTGGTGCCACCCTCACCGGGATATTTTATATCGGAGTTTGTGCGGGAAGTCTTTATATGATAAGGGCATTTGGTGATTTTAGCCATGATCAGGCAGGCCTGTTTGTTATCGCCTATCTGGTTTCAATCTGGTTGAGTGATACAGCTGCATATTTTGGTGGTGTATCCTTTGGCAAACACAAGTTGATGAAACGGGTAAGTCCTAAAAAGAGCTGGGAAGGATTCTTTTTTGGACTGGGGGGAGCCATAGGCAGTTTTTTCCTTTTTAGATTCTTTTTTCTTGAGTTTCTTTCTCCGCTTGATGCCGTTATGTTGGGTCTCATAGTTGGAGTTGTGGGACCAATGGGTGATCTGGTGGAATCCCTTTTGAAAAGGGATGCAGGGGTGAAAGATTCTTCCAACATTTTGAAGGGGCATGGTGGATTTTTTGACCGCTTTGATTCGGTTATCGCATCAGCACCTGTAATCTATATCTATTTAAAAAATTTCATAAATCTTTAGGAATATGGCAAAAAAAGTTGGGGTAATCACCCTTGGATGTTCAAAAAACACAGTTGATTCAGAACGATTGATGAACCAGCTTTTGTTAAACGGTTATGAATTAACAGAGAATCCGGAAGAAGCAAACACAGTAATTCTGAATACATGTGGATTTATCGAAGCTGCAAAACAGGAGTCGATTGAAGAGATACTTAAGGCAGTAAAGCTTAAAAACGATGGTGTTATTGAGAATGTGATCGTTGCCGGTTGTCTGAGTGAACGATATAAAGATGATTTGATGGCGGAGATTCCAGAGGTTGACAAATTTTACGGTACTGAAAAGTATGAAGAGATAATTGAGGATATGGGGGGGCATCTCAAATATGAGTTGCTGGGTGAAAGGCACCTTACAGGCCAGAATCATTTTGCATATCTAAAAATTTCCGAGGGGTGTGATCATCCCTGTTCTTTTTGCTCAATTCCGCTCATGCGAGGGCTTCACAAATCGAAACCGATGGAAGATTTGATAGCTGAAGCCAAATTTCTCGTAAAACAGGGTGTCAAAGAGCTTATCATCATCGGGCAGGACACAACTGACTATGGAAAAGATATCTACGGTAAGAGAAATCTTGCAGAATTGTTGCGGAAACTCTCATCAATTGAGGGAATCGAGTGGGTAAGGTTGATGTATGCATATCCATCTCATTTTCCTGAAGACCTGATAGATGAGATAGCTGAAAATCCTAAAATTGTTAAATATGTCGATATCCCACTCCAACATATCAGTGATCCTGTGCTCAAATCGATGAGGAGAGGAATAACTCAAAGGGCGACGCTTGAATTGTTGGACAAACTTAGAAAAAGAATTCCGGGTGTCACGATCAGAACCACCTTTATTACAGGATATCCTGCCGAGACGGAAGAGAATTTTAATGAACTGCTCAAATTCATAAAGGAGTTTAAATTCGATCGCCTTGGTGTATTTACTTTTTCTGTGGAAGAGAACACTTCGAGTTTTATACTCGGTGATCCAGTGCCTGAAAAAGAAAAAAATCGCAGGAAGCGGAGAATAATGGAAATTCAGAAAAAAATCTCGACAAAAAATAATGCTTTGTTTGTCGGTTCAACTCAAAAAGTGATAATTGATTCTGAAGAGGGAGATTATTTTATCGGCCGGGGCACAATGGATGCTCCCGAGGTTGATTGTGAAGTTATTATTGACAGAGAAGACCATAACCTGGTTCCCGGGGATATGGTAAATGTTTTAATCTATGATTCAGCCGAATACGATTTATTTGGCAAGATTGAGAGAGACTGATATGAAGAGATTATTTGTATTTTTTATCATTCTATTCACTGTTGGAATTAATGCCCAGCCGGATCAGGGCAAACCACAGGATTACAGTAGAGAACCTGTTTTCTATTTTGATATTTACAATTTTTATTCCGGGGACAGTGCCAACACTAAAGTTGATTTTTTCCTTCAACTCCCTTTCGAAAAATTGAGTTTTATTAAAGCCGGTGAAAAATTCCGGGCGGAATACTCGGTTTCTGTTACTGTTAACGATGAAAACAAGTTGAAACTGATAACTGAGAAATCGTGGACTGAAAAGATTGAATTGCTTGATTTTAATAAAACAAATTCAAAATCTGACTACAATCTTTCCGCCCGATCATTTAAGCTTGCTCCCGGGAAATATTATTTCACGATTCTCGTAGAAGATTTGGATTCACGGAAAGAATATCGAGCAGAGGCAGAGGTTCCCGTTCGCACCTTTGATCAAGAACTTGCTATCAGTGATATCATGCTCATTTCAACAAAAACCACATCCGAGTCGGGAACAGTTAAAATCGTTCCGAACCTCTCCAGGAATGTTGCAGCACAGAAAGGTGGAATTCCAATATTTTTTGAAGTTTACTCTTCAGCTGAAAGGGAATTGGAACTCACCTACACGATAGTTGATACAAAAAACAATCCATTGTTTACCGACAAAAAAATTGAAAAGCTTAAAATGGGGAATACCCAGCTTTTTTACACTTTCGATTTTAAAGATGCAGGAATGGGTGAATACCGTATGGTAATCAGCGCACCCTTTGTTGATGATAAAACAGTGGTTGTGAGCACAAAGTCATTTTTTTCAAGATGGTCGGGGATGCCATCAACTCTAAAAGATCTTGAAAAAGCATCAGATCAGATGATTTATATTGCGGGTCCAGATGAGATTGATTTTATTCAGGATGGAAAGGATTTTGCAGAGAAGCTCGACAGGTTTATGCAATTCTGGGAGAAAAAAGACCCGACACAAGGAACACCCGAGAACGAGGTGTTTAATGAATATTACAGAAGAATAGAGTTTGCAAACAAAAACTTTAAGCAGATGCTTGAAGGTTGGAGGAGCGATATGGGGATGGTTTATGTCACTCTTGGTTCACCAAACAATGTTGAAAGGCATCCTTTCGAATATGACAGCAAACCTTATGAAGTTTGGGATTATTATGACATTAACCGCAGATTTGTATTCGTAGATCAAACAGGATTTGGAGACTATCGTTTAGTCACCCCGTTTTTTGGAGAATACCGCTACAGATATTAGGAGCAAAATTTGATACTTACAGTAACACTTAATCCGATAATTGAGCAGAGGCTACATTTCTCAAAAGTTTTGAGAGGTGAGGCAAACAGGGCTCATAAGCAGAGTTATTATGCAGGTGGTAAAGGGATTAATGTCAGTCGCCAGCTGAATAAAATGAATATTAAAAACCTTGCATTAACCTTTCTTGGTGGTGATAACGGGAGAAGATTAAGAGCTACTATGACTGCGGAGGGACTAAACTTCACGGCAATTGCAGTTAAATCGGAAACCAGAAGCGGGACGATTGTAATTGAGGATGAGCCGGTAAGAGTAACTCATCTTTTTGGAGAGAATTCGGTTATTACACCGGAAGAGGTGAATGAATTTAAGTTTAAACTTGAAAAAATGATTCAGAATTGTGAGTATGTTGTTTTTTCAGGAAGCAGTCCTTCTCCCGCATGCGATGATATTTTTGCATATGGAGTTCAAATTGCTGAGAAATATGACAAAACCGCAGTAGTTGATACCTACGGGAAGGCACTTGAGCTTGCCATAAAAGAGCAGCCTGCAATTCTTCATATTAACAAAAAAGAAGCTTCCGACTACTTCGGTAAAAAATTTGAAAATGAAACGGATGTTATCTCGGCTCTTGAGGAGTTTCATAAACTTGGAGTGAAGATCGGAATAATCACCGATGGTGATTCTCCTGTATATATGAATCATTTTGGGTTTATTCACAAAGTAACACCCCCTGAAATTAAAGTTATTGATGAAACGGGAAGTGGAGATGCATTTGTTGCAGGGCTTGTATATGGCTTGTATAATGATGAAGTACTAACAGATATTCTAAGAATGGCAACAAGTTGTGGAGCTGCCAATGCAAGCAGTGTATCAGTTTGTGAAGTTGATTATTCTGATATCGAACATCTTCTAAATGAGATTTTGATAGAGCCCATAGGCAAGAAAATGAACCTGATGAATGAAATGCTTTAAGCTTTTTTTTCTTTTTATATACACACCTCTGTTTTGCCAATCGATAACCGGAATCGAATTTTCGGGGGATCGACCTTTGGAACAAAAAGAATTAATTTCAGCTTTGGGAACAACATTTCCGATCAAAACCGAACTCTTTAACCTTGATTCCTTAAATCACCGTATCTCCACCAGACTGAATTCAAGTGGCTATTTCCACCATAAGCTCACCTCAGTGGTTATCCCGACAGATTCAACAAGCTCAAAAATTTTTATTAATATAACTTCCGGGCCAAGAGCGGTACTGAAATCTCTAAATTTTCTTGCTGATTCTGATTCTTTAATCCCGGGGATGAGGTCACTCGAATTTAGTGAGGGAAATCCTTACGAAGAAATTGAGATACAGTCGATATTTGGCGAAATCCTTGATGAACTTGAAAAAAAAGGATATCCATTTGCGAAGATTGTTGTAAATTCTCTCGGGCTGGAAATATCCCCGGATTCTTCCTCCTCTTCGGTTCAACTCAATATTACTCTTGAACCCAATCTGAAAGCGGTAATATCCAAAATTGAAATTGTTGGTAACGAAAATACCTCAGCGGATGTAATTCTGAGGGAAATAAAAGTTAAGTCAGGCGACATCTTTTATCCCGAAAACAACAGGTTACTTACTTCGCGACTAAACAGATTACGCTTTTTTGAGCCTGTCCCTGATCCTGAATTCTATTTTAATGAAGGAAAAGAAGGCATCTTAAAAATTACCGTAAAAGAGACCAACACCAATAATTTTGACGGGATAGTCGGTTACATCCCTCCTGCTCAGAACGAGGAAACGGGTTATTTGACCGGGCTCGTCAATATAAATATGAGAAATCTTTTTGGTACGGGGAGGAATTTCAGTTTCAAATGGCAACAACTCGACAGGAATTCGCAAGAGCTCGATCTTCGGTACCTTGAACCATTTCTGTTTGGGCTGCCACTCAACATCTCACCACGGCTTTACCAAAGGAAACAGGACACTGTTTATGTTGATAGATTTGTAGAAGTGACTGCAGACTATCAGACGGGCGAAAACTTTTCATTCTCCGCAACATTTGCATCCCAGTCGATAATTCCGACACTCTTTGAGAAACCTGTGTTTACTGTCTATAACTCCTCAATATTAACAGGCGGGGTTGGACTTAGATACGACACCAGGGATGACCCTGTATCGCCCGTTAGTGGAATCAATTTCTTTTCCTCTTTTTCAATCTCCAACAAAAAAATAAATGGACCTGCTGAGTTCATAACACCAAATCAGGTGCTACAAGTAAACTTAAAAAAGATTAATTTTGATTTCGATTTATTCCTTGAATTATTTAACCGTAATATAGTTGCCCTTGGAGTGAGCGTAAGAGAGATTCAGGGCGATTTTATTGAGGAGAGCGACTACTTTAAGCTTGGTGGTAACTCAACCCTCAGAGGCTATCGGGAAGAGCAATTCAGGGGTAACAGAGTGGCATGGTCCAATATTGAATACAGATATCTGATTTCGAGAAGGTCGTATCTGTTTGCTTTTTTTGACTCCGGGTATTATCTGGTAAATGGTGATGAATCAAAAAAAATTGTTGAAACAAGCGCATTCAAAAACGGGTATGGTTTTGGGATGAGCTTTGAAACAGGCATTGGGCTCTTGAGTGTAAGTTATGCCCTCGCTTCCGGTGAGGGATTTAGTGATGGTAAGATCCATTTTGGAATAATCAACCAATTTTGAGTTTATGGAAAAAACAGTAAAATATATTGTAGCACCATTGATAACGATAGTTATCCTGTCAGTTGTGGTTTATTTCTTTTTTAAGTCGATTCTTGGAACTTCTGTTCCCGATTATGAGGGTGAGTTTGAGGTAGCAGGTTTGCTCGACAGTGTAGCTATTTACACAAACAGAGAGGGGATACCCTTCATAAAAACTTCAAATACAAAAGATATGTTTTTCACTTTGGGATATTTACATGCGAGAGACAGGCTGCTCGAACTTGAGTTTAATAAACTTGTTGCTGAAGGGCGACTCTCGGAGTATTTTGGTTCAAAGATGGTAAATACTGATAAATATCTCAGACAATTGATGCTTCCAACAAAAGCTGCTTCACAATTGAAGGAGATTAATTCAACAACCCTCCCTCTGCTTCAGGCTTATGCCGGGGGAATTAATTATTGCATTAACTCTGAAAATGTAATTATTCAAAGTGAATTTGCTGCAACCGGCATAGAACCGGGTGAGTGGGATGTGAAGGATATAATTCTCCTCTCCCTCCTCGAAAACTTCAGGGATGAGGGGAAATTCAAGTTGGGTGAACTCACCGGACTGATGAAGGAAAAAATGGGGATTGAGAAAGCAGCATCAGTTTTTGGTGGTGCCGTAGATTCTGCAAAAGTGAAAGAATATTCAAAAATCAGGGAGTATTTGTTGCGGGAGGAGACGGCTTTGAGGGGACAACTCGGGTTGATGGGGGATAATAGTGTTTCATATAAGGAAATTTCAGGAATAAAGGGGGCTTTTGTCTCTCTGAATGGATCATACACATTCCCCGGCAGATATTACACAGTATCATACGAGGTTGCAGGGATAAAAGGCTCCGGCACTACTGTTCCGGGGGTGCCTGTTCTTTATCTCGGGATGAAGGGGGAAGAATCATGGGTTCTTCTTACTTCCAAAAAAGACTTGAGGCAAAAAAAAATTACACATTTTGATGACCGCGGCAATCTCCTGGTTAACGGGAAAATTAAAGGGAAAACCGGACTTCACAAAGACACGATTAAAATTAAAGATAGTGAACCGGAAATATTAGAGATTCTGACAGGTGCCGACGGTGAAGTGATCACCGGGAAAGAACCGGGTGAAGATATCTACAATTCTGACTCTACCGAGGTATTAAAAGTTTATTTTGCTGAAAGTTTTTACCTTTCAGGTTTTAACGCCGCGGCGTTTCTAAACTCAGGAACAGGATTCTGGACAGAAAATGTTTCTACAAAATATTTTAGTTATGAAGCCAACACCGAGATACTCTATAAAGCAAAAAGTGAAGCAGTTAAATTAGTAGCAACAAAAAGTGTTGTCCAAAAAGAGACACAGGAACCTTCCTCAAAAAAGAAAAAACCGGCGAAAAAAAAGGCAAAGCCCGTGGTTGTGAAGGAATCACAGAAGGATCAGCCAACTGATGAGAGTGTGGAATTTGTAAAAGTGACTGAGTCAGGTGACATTACGGGGGATGGATTTTTCCGATTGGTACCTTCTGTTTCTGAACGGCAATGGCTGCAAAAGCCTGAAGGGAAAAATATTCCGTCTTTTCTGCTTAATGATGTAACTTCAGATTTTAGTCTTAAAATGGTTCCGTTAATTATAAATGCTTTTTCGGGAGCCACAAAAAAAGACACAAACATCACCCAGTCGTTAAGGGTGATTTCGGGTTGGAGTGGTGAATTTTTGTCAGGTCTTCAAGCACCACTGATTATGGCGGAGTTTCTAAAATATTATACAGTAAACATTTTTGGTGATGAATTTACAAAAGAAGATTTTGAAATATTTTTTGGTGTTGGTGGGTATCCACTTGCAAGATTAAAGGAATTATCTTCTGAAAAAAATGCGCTGGTTTATGATCTGAGGAATACTTCAGCTATTGAAGATCGTGATCAGATAATTCGAAAAAGCTTCACTGAAGCTCTTGCTTCAATTGAAAAAAAATATGGTGATAATCTGATAATGTGGTTATGGGGAAATGAAAATATTTTTATACCCGGCCACATACTTGGCAAGCTGATGGGTGGCATTTCGGATGTACTCGTTTTGGAGACTGCGGGCATGAGCGGATTTTATGATACTCAATTTAGATCTGCAATCAATCCGTTTTCTGTGTGGACAGGTGATAAAAGTTTTTCAGGCCACGGCACGCTTAATCGCTTTTATCTTGAACCGGAACGGGGAATTCTGTTAACCATACCCTATCTTGGTAATTCTGGAAACTTTGCTGATAAAATGTCCGGCGTTACCTATATTAATTTTCTTGAAGGTAAATTGATTTCATTGGCTCCTTTTGCCAACGAAAACGACAAAGTTTTGAGATTAATTAAAAAAATGTGATTTATCGTACTTAAGATTTTTAAATTCATCGTAAATTAGTATTTTAAGTAGTATTCATTTATTAAACTCTATAAGTTCCATGAAAAAGTTTTATACATTCTTATTTCTGATACCCATTTTGCTGCTCACCGGTTGTCAAAAAAGTGACACTGCCTCAAACCCCGTAACCGGGGATGAAACAGGAACAGTCATAATTAATGGTGAGGTGGTCGATTTTTCAACAGGGTCTCCCGTTGCAAATGCAGCAATTTCATTGACAGGTTTTTCAACGGATACTACAATTAACAAGAGTGCTGTTTCAGACGGGAGCGGGAAATATACTTTCGAATTTACTATCAAAGCCGGACTGGAACTTGCCGTCATTGCAAAGAAAGAGGGCTTTGTTTCTGATTCAACAAAGGTATTTGCAGTTGCAAACAGAACTATTACCGCATCAAAACTTCTTCTTAAGGCTACAGGTAGCGGGGGATCGGGAACGAGAAACCCGGCTTCAGTTTATCTTTCCGGCACATCAGTACCCCATATAGGTATCAAAGGTGCAGGAGGATTAGAGAGTGTTCAACTTATTTTCCAGGTGGTCGATTCAATGGGGGTTGCGCTTGATCTCGATAATGCAGTTAATGTCGGGTTTGTTTTGGCTGCATCTCCGGGTTCGGGAACTGTATTAAATCCTCCATCCACTCGAACCAATGCAAATGGACAAGCTTCTGTTGTATTAACTTCGGGCACAAAAGCCGGAGTGGTTCAAGTGACAGCTTCAATTTCGGTCGGTTCCAAGATTATATCTTCGAATCCGGTTGCTGTAACTATTCATGGCGGACTACCGGATTTAACACATTTTAGTTGTGTCCCTGCCAAAGTAAATATCCCCGGATATAATATTTTTGGTGTCGAAGACATTATCACAGCTTATGTTGGTGATAAATATTCCAATCCTGTCAGACCCGGTACCGCAGTGTACTTCTCCACAGAGGGAGGGATTATAGAGGGATCGGCACTCACGTCAACTCTGGGAGTTGCTTCAGTTACACTGTATTCGGCAAACCCGTTACCAAATCACCCTGTTTTTGGACCGGGATTTGCTGCAATCACTGCTGCAACAACCGATGAGAGTTTTGCAACCATAAGACAATCCACTTTGGTATTGTTTTCAGGTGTTCCCATTATAAACTGCTCACCGTTTGGATTTGATATCCCAAATGGTGGCTCACAACTTTTCAATTATACCGTGATGGATCAAAATGGAAATCCTTTATCTGAGGGAACTTCAATCACGGTGTCAGGTGAAGGGAAAGATTTTATCTTAACCGGTGACAAGGAGTCAACTCTCCCTGATACTCAAAGTCGGGCATGGACAACATTTTCTTTTACAGTTGCGGATGCAATTGATACTGTTACAGCAGTAAACAGATTGGTTATCACCATCAAATCAGATGGCGAAAACGGTAAAGCTTCACTTATCTTCTCAGGGATTGTTCGCTAAAAAAAATCAGATATAAGGGATGAAAAACCCGGTGCTTTTTTTATAGGAGTCGAATTCACCTTTAAAATGAGAAGCCAACATCTCTTCTTCTTTTTTTGCTCTTAGTAGCAGAAGAGGAAAACTTGCAACAAGCGTCAAGATGATCACGGGTGAAGAGAGCAGGGCTACCCCAACACATAAATCTGCGAGCAATTGACTTAAATATTGCGGGTGACGGATGAACTTGTAGAATTCGTTTTTCACCAGACGATGGTTTTTATATATCATTACATCTGTTGAGTAATTTTCACTCAAAGTTTTGTAGCTTCTTATTTGAGTAAATGAGAAGAGGATAAAAAGAACAAAAAACAGAATGCGGACGGTTGCATCGGGAGTATATCCCAAAAACCAGGTATCCACTATTGGGAAACACCCCAGGAACTGAAGCAGTGTTGAAACCGCAAGGACATTTGGTGGCACAGTTTGCAGCCACCCTGATGCCCGGCGAGCAACAAGTCCCATTTTACCTTTTAAACTTTTTTGACTGCCGGCATAATTTGCCGACATCAAAAATACCAATGCTATGAGTACAAGAATATTGATCGGATCCATAATTACTAATTTTGTGACTCGTAAAGTTACTTATTTTTGACTTATCCCGAAACTTCTTCGAAGTTCTAAATGAGCAATATGATGAATAATAACGACCAAACCCCGGGTATTGCAGAAGATGTTATCAACAGTAACAAAATTGCTGCTCATGATATTAACAATCTTTTCAGCAGCATCTTCGCAAGCATTGCTGTGTTAAAAAAAGAACTTACGGCAAAACCTGATGCCTTGTACCTCCTCGAAAACATCGAACACTGCTCGCTCAGAGCAACTGAAATAACTGCCGAAGTGCTCTCTGACGGCACATCTGAGATCAACAGGGAGAGCAGGATTAACACCCGGCTATTGATAAACGAGGTGGTGTCTTCGATGATTCAATCACTTCCTCAAAATATAAAAATTGTTACTGAGATAGAAAGCATAGTTTCCGATTTAAAAGGGAATTCCACTGAAATCTATCAGGTACTTGTAAATTTATTGATGAATTCCGTGGAAGCGATCACAAACAAAGGTGAGGTCAGGATAATCGTAAAAGATGTTCCACCTTCCGGAGCAAGAGACAATAATTCGGCAGAATCCACTCACCCAAAAGTAAATATTGCGGTAGTGGACGATGGAATTGGAATTCAACCTGAGAGCATTTCAAAAATTTTCAATCCCTATTTTTCCACCAAAAATAAAGGGAGAACCAGTGGCATTGGTCTCTTTTCTGTTAAGAAAATAATCAACAGTCATGGTGGGTCCATTGCGGTTGAAAGTCAACCCGGATACGGATCAAGATTTGATCTGATATTACCCGCTTATTGTGCGAGAAGAAGAACGCGAAAAGGTGATAAAGTTAATATTCTTATTGCAGATGATGAAGTTCTTTTAGTGTCTATTTTGGAGGATTTGTTAACTGCTGCCGGACATCAAATAACCACAGTACCTTCTGCGGAGGCTGCAATAAACAAATTACGCAATCAGGAGGGTTTTGATATGTTGATAATTGATCTCAGGATGAACGGGATTGACGGGTTAAGCGGGATCAGAGAAATAAGGAAATTTAATCAGGATATCAAAATTATCCTTTCTACAGGTACTGTAGGGATCAAGAATATGTTGTTCCCTGAGGATGTGAGGGTGGATGCAACATTACAAAAACCTTATGAACTTGAGACCCTTTTGGCATTGATTGATTCAATGGTACAATAAAAATTACATATATAAAACTTTTCTGATGGAAACAAGCAACTCATCAAGATCATACGGTTTTGTGATGAAATCGCTGGCACCAAGTTTTGCAGATCTTATTGCTGAGGTAAGGTCGGCATAAGCTGTAAGTACAATTACTTTTAAGACAATACCCTCCTTTTCCATCGTTTCGAGGACATAATACCCGTCTTTTTCAGGCATATTAAGGTCGAGCAGCATAAGATCAATCCTGTTTTCCTTCAGATACTCAAGCGCTTTTTCAGCTGAATCCACTGTTGTTACAGTGTAGCCTACTTCGGTCAATTCTTCTTTCAGGATTTGACTTAAATTAATCTCGTCGTCAACAATAAGGATTGTTTCCATGTTTTAGTATTGCTTCGTTTCTAAAAATATTTGATTAAAATCTATTTTTTTTCCGGTTCTTCACCGTTTTTAATGTGTTTATTCGGGCTTTGTTCTTGAATAGTATCGTTAACCGATCTATGTTCATCAAGTTTCTCTTTAAACTGATTTTTGTCTGCCATGATTTTCATTCTGTCTTTAAGTGTCGGCAACAACTCGGTTTTTATTACGATGATAATCTCTTTTTTAGTAATTTTTTTCTGATCGGCACCTGCCAGGTATCTTATACCAAAAACCCACCATGGCAAATCTTTAAGGATGGGTATTCCGGTTCTGACATAAGTTTCATCGGTGACATAAAGACCACCAATTACAGTTTCCTCACCATTAAGCATAAGGAGCTGAGAATTTGCTTTGGTTTTTCTTATTTCGGTGGAGAGTTCACTCGGGAAAGCGGTGCTTCTCTCAACAGCAAGTCTCAACACAACATAATCGATTCCATCCTCGTTGTAAACATGAGGTGTTACATCAATAATGGAGCCTGTTGAAAAGAATTGATCGGTGACATTTCCGGCAAAGTCTCTTTGTTTGATGGAAAAGTCTGATCCTATTTGAATTTTTCCAAGTTCGCCTGTCCTAACAGTGATCGAAGGATTGGCAATAATCTCGCCGAGGTTCTCTGATTCGAAGAATCTGAAGGTACCCAAAAGGTTTCCTTTAAAATCGCCAAGGTTGAGTTTAGTTGAGCCGGAAACAAGGAAATCGGTCGGGGTCTGATCTGCAGATGTGGTTTGTCCAAAAGTTTTAAGATCAACGCCGAAGCCGTTTGTCGGGTCAGAGAGGAGAGCCTGCCAGTTGATACCTCTGTCTCTGAGAGCTGTGTTATCAGCTTCAAAAAAGATAGCCGAAATTTTCACTTCTCTTGAATCGATCGGTGCATAAATATCTTTTGCCAATGGTTCAGGTTCTTTAACAACAACAGGTTCATTGGGTCGTTTCACAATAACCACATCCGGTTTTTCCTCGATGATTAATCCTCTATACTGAGTGAGAATTTTCAAGGCTTTCATGTAGTTGATGTTAGTCAATTCAAGTCCGATAAGTTCGGAACTCTGAATTGTTGAAACGATGTTTCTGCCGGTCACTTTAAGCGAAATCTTAGCGAGAATTTCAATAGCGGCATCATAAGAGATAGATTGAGAGAGTGTAACAACCTCATCGGGGGAGTTATACTGGCTCATTTCTTTCTCAAGATCTTTTTGAGCAAATGAATTAAATGACAGAAACACTGTCAACACCAGAAAGATTAAAAACTTTTTCATTGGATCACCTCGTTGTTTCTTGTTGCTGTGAAGGATCAGATTCCTGCATTAATCTGATTGTGACTGTTTCAATCACTCCTCCTTTATTCAGCACGAATGTAACACTGTTGTTTTCTCTGTCGATGGAAGTGAGGAAGCCAAGATAGACTTCATCACCTTCGGCAAGCACATATGTTCTACCTCTTTCATCCATCAGGAATGCACCATCCGGAAGCAGGGCGAGCAGTTTAGAATTTTTTACATCGAGCAAATCATAAATGTTTGGTTCGATTTCAGTACGGATAACCGGATAAAAAATGTTGTAAATATTTCCCGCTTTTAAGTCATTCTCTGAAAATTTTGAAGATGTAAATCTGTCGTCAGGAGAAGAATAAACCCTGACCTCAAATGAAAAATTCACAAAATAATAGGGTGATTTGTCTTCATCAAAAACAACATTCTGGCTGAATGACACCCCTTTAACTTTTTTAAGTTCTTTACTTTCTTCAATTGCAAAAATCAGCCTCCAAAGTTCACTAAAAGAAGATTGTCCGCTAAGTTTATATTTTTGAACAACAAACGAACCCTCCATCTCCATCCCCGAGTATTCCATATTCACATAGCTAAGATCAGAGAGCCCGGGAGTTTGTGCAGCCAAAAACGAGTAGAATTTTGATTGATGGATATCAATCGGAACATTATATTTTCTTAACGCCAGGAGCGAATCGAGTGCAACAAATTTCCTTTTTAATGTATCAAGTTGAGCATTCAACGATGCAGTGTCATACTGTGCATTACTCTCCCGCAGTTTTTTTAACTGGAGATTTTTATCTTCGATCTTCCCTCCAAACACAAAGAAATGGAGGATAGCCCAAACGATGAGTACCAGAAAAACCAGAACACCGATGATTAAGCTATTTTTTGACTTGCGTTCCATCCGGTGCTTTCGCTAAGGTATCTGATACGATGATAGAAAATTTTTGAACGCGTTCGTTAGAGATTTTTTCAGAAGTTACTCCTTGCAGAATGGCACCATCGAGAAACTGTGTAAATTCACTAACGAGGGGACGGTTTCTGCTGAATCCAAAAATATCAATTCTGTTTGGTTCAGGTGCATTAATGCCGGTGATCCACATACTTCTGCGTTGTTCAACAAAGCCGGCAATTTTTCTTATATAATTCTGCCATGCACCTGCATCTTTTGTTACACTGTCAAGAACAGCCTGGGTTTCATCAAAACCTTTTACCTTTGCATCATAATTTGATATTTCGTCTATCAATGCTTTAAATTGGCGTTGCTGTTCTGTTAGAACTGCAATTTCCTTGTCGAGTTTATTCATTTCATCAATTTTTTGGAGAATATTCCCCGTAACAAAAACTGACAAGGCAAAAAGTATAAGAATAACTATATAACCATGCCATGCGAGTGGAAAGGTTTTTTGCCTTTCGACCAACATCGAAGGGATTAAATTAATCCCTTTATGTTCTTTTTTTAATTCTTTTGAATATTCAACTGCCGCCGCAATTGGGACGCTGAACATGGATATATTTTCTTCAATGTCCCTGTCGAGCAACGAAGTATCAATGTCATCAAAATCAATACCGGTTATTCTCGACCGGGGGAAAGTACTCCGGAGCAAATCAGGAAGAGTTTCACTCCAGTCTTCTCCACAAACTACGATATTGTCGAGATTTGAAATGTCACCATTTTCCATCTCAAGCATTATCTTTGAAGAGAAGATGTCAAACGAATCAATATTGCTTTTTCCGATATTAAGCATCGGAGCGATATGTTTCACCTGATCTCCCATAAGGAAGATCATCCTGCTGTATTCTTTTCCGATATACAACACAAGAGTGTAATCGGAGAGGGCAAAATTAAACTTCGTTGAAAGATAAAAACTGAGGGAAGTATCAGCAGCTTTTACACAAGGCACTTTAATCTGTTTTTTGCCGTTCGCCAGTGCGATTGAATCAATAAGATTAATGTACGAGAGATCAGAGCTTGGCACAATTGTCATTTTGCCACCATCTGCCATATCAATCGAATTGTTGGCAGCGTCGATCTTCTCGATCACTTCTTTTTTGAATATCTGAGTTTCGCCCTTATCCGGTCTTTGGAAACTAACATAAGGTTCGGTAATTACAGGAATTACCACTAATTTTGAAAGATCCACCCCAAGAAGCAAAGTGCTGACTGACCTGATATAACCCTGATCAAAATCGTCATGAGTGGTTAATCCCAGATCGGCATCACCCGTCATTTTTAATTCTGATGACTCAAACTGCAGTGAAGGATCTTCAAATGTATGTTCATCCGGCCTGTTGATTTCAGCAGATATTCCACGGAGGAATTTTACGCCGGCATCATTAATTTCAAATAACGCCGCTTTACTGTCGGAACCTTCAAGATAAAGACAAAAAACATGTTTTCCTGCCATCTACACCACACCCAGGATTTGTTTCATTCTGCTTTTTTGGTTGGCATAAGAAATGGCTGTGTCGAGCGATATCTTTTTTGCCATATACAGGTTTTTGATGTCCTGTTCCATAGTGATCATACCCTGAGCAGACCCCTGGTTAATCATCATGTAGATTTCACCCGAATTATTGTTTTTAATGGCAGCCTGAATATTTGGCGTCATAACCAAAACTTCTTTTGCCATCACCCGTTTGCCATCGAGGCTGGGTAACAATTTTTGTGAAATAATTACGGTTAATACATCTGCAAGTCTGTGTCTTACACGAGGTTGTTCATTTGGATGAACCTCGGCTATAATTCTGTCAATTGATTCTACAGCGGAGGAAGTGTGTAATGTTGAAAAAACTTTATGTCCGGTATCCGCAACTTCAAGGGATGCCATGATGGTTTCAGGGTCTCTCATTTCACCGATAATTATGATATCCGGATCCTGACGCAAAGACTGAATTACACCATCCTTGAATGATGCCACATCCTTTCCCACCTCCCGGTGGCGGATGATACATTTTTTAGAGATATGAACAAATTCGATCGGCTGAGCGATCACAATAACCTGAGCATTGTCCGTTTCATTGTGCATATCCACAATTGCATCAAGAGTTGATGATTTTCCCGAACCGGTAATACCCGTAATCAAAACAAGCCCCTGCTTAATGTAGAGGTGGTGCATCGACTGGAGCGCAACCTTGCTAAATCCCATTGTTTCAATTTTTCTGACAACGGGGGAGATGGCTCTCATATTCAGCGCTAATGAATCCATATCATAATATGCATCAGCTCTGAATCTAAAGGTTCTAAGGGGTTCACCGGCGGTGAAAGAGTGGGAAAAGTCGATGTTTTTATTTCTGAGTAATACTTCTCTCTGTTTATCACTTAAGAGATTTATAATAACAATTGCAGTTTCATCTTCTGAAAATGACGGCAAATCAGGGGTTCTGTCTTTTTTACCATGAATCCTGAGCCAGATCTGTTTTTGAGTGGCAAGACCTCCAAATTCGATATCGGAAGCCTCTTTTTTTATCATCAAAACCAGAATAGAATTAATCAGATCGAGCAAAACACCCTTGGCATTATGGTCTAACCCCCCCACCAGATTAACGAGGAAAGGGATTCTTTCCGAACTTATTACAGACCTGGGTACCTGACTCGTGATGGAGTTAAGCAGAGGTTTTGCGGTATTTAAAATCTGATCTAAAGATAACATCATTTTTCAGTTTGTCTTGGGTGTAAAAAACGAGTATATTAACTCAAAATATATAAAAAAAGTATGAGAATTCAGGATTTAAGTTTTAATCTTCCATTGTTCCCGTTATAACTTCATCAAAAGAGGTCATTCCAAGTTTAACTTTTTCGAGACCGGTCTCACGCAAATTCAGAGAACCATCTTTTTTTGCCTGTGCTTTCAGTCTTTCCTCATCCACTTCCTCACCGGAGGAAACGATTACTCTTTTTAAATCCTTTGTAAAATACAGAGCTTCATGGATTGCAATTCTACCTTTGTAACCACTTCCGGAGCACTTTGGGCATCCCACAGGTTCGTAAACATCATATTGTTTCCACTCTTCTTCATCCAATCCCAGCAACTCCATTATAGCATGGTCGAAATGAGTCATTTTCCTTTTACAATCAACACAAAGTCTTCTAATGAGCCTTTGAGCAACAATAATATTAATCGCATAAGCGATAAGGAAAGGCTCAATTCCCATTTTATAGAGCCTGGATACAGCAGAGGGGGCATCATTGGTATGAAGCGTGGAAAAAGTTAAGTGACCTGTGTTGGCGAGTTTTATTGCAACTTCGGCAGTCTCCTTATCACGCATCTCACCAACAAGAACGATATCGGGATCGTGTCGCAGAATCGCTCTGATCGCTTGTTCAAAATTCATTTTATGCCCGATCTTTAACTGCCGGGCACCTTTAATTACATACTCAACCGGATCCTCAACTGTAAGCACATTAACTGTTGGATCAATTACCTGGTAAAGTGCGGCAACAAGAGTTGTACTTTTACCACTACCGGTTGGGCCCGTAAGGATAATCATCCCCTGTGGCTTTCTGATTGCATCATCAAATGCAGTTCTTGCATAACCTGCGAGACCAAGTTTATTAAGGTCGGTAATTACTTTTCTATCATCAAGAATACGAATTACAACAGATTCAAATTTGCTTTTAAGCTCGGTTCCCACCATCGGAAGGATTGAAACACGGAAACGAATAACGGTTCCGTCAATCTCTCTTTGAATAAATCCATCCTGGGCTTTCTCCCTTTCGAATCTGTCGAGTCCTTTTGCTCTGTCTTTTATAACGGCGATAACAGCTTCGGGGTATGTATTCTCTTGAGTGTACCAAATCTGCAAATTACCGTCAATTCTGAACATCAAATCGGTTCTTTTTGCTCCTGCCGGCACAATATGAATATCGGAAACCCCTTTTCTTGTCCCCTCAACCAGGGCTGCTTCAATCAGATTGATTAAAGCACTTTTGTTGATCTCGGCTTCAAGAGCTTCCTCGTCCAACTGTGAATCATCCGGAGTATCAGTTATCATCTCCTGTGGGAGGTCTTCAATATTCTTGAGGAATTCATTTTCCACAGGGTTGATATGAGAAACCAGCTTTTCATACTTCGCCTTTTTAATGAAAGTCACTTCATATTTTTTGGCTTTCAGATCGAAGGCAATCTTTGAAATCTTTTTGTTTGTGGGGTCAACCGCACCGAGGATCATCTTGTCTTTTATGACAGGATCGAAGAGGAGAGGGATAACTTTTTGCAAAGACATCAATTGCTGAAGAGAATCAGGCAGGGATTTTATATATTTTTTGAGCTCTTCAATTTTTTCGTCTGTATATCTTTCGGCAATGGTATCAAAATCCCTGAAAGCATATAACGATGCGACCTCGGCGAATACGGTGTCGTGATCATACTTAAAATCTTCAACAAGTATTTGTGCAAGATTTCGTTTGATCTTGTTTACATCGTTCGCCTTGGCGTCGAGGGCTTTTTCTAGGGTCTGAACATCAATTATACCTTTTCGTAAAAGGGTATATCCGATCTTGTCAGCAGTTTCCAGTCTTGGATCGACCATTGTGCGTTCTGTTTATCCAGGAAAATTTCTTTATTTTGAGTGCCCGGAGGTTTCGGACTGACAGTGGCAGTTTCAGCAGAGACCACAGTGAGGGCAGTCATAACAAGCATAATAACCATGGCAATGATGACTTGCACCAATTCGATGATATTTTTTAGCTTGTAAACTGTTTCGCTCTCATAATAGTTTGCGAGCTGCAACATGCTGTTTTTAATATTTCCCGTCTCTTCACCTGAGTGAATACGGGAGATGGCTGTATCAGTGAATACTCCGGTAGCTTCAAGAGCATCTGTTATACCAATACCCTGTTTGGTCATTATGGGTATGGCAACTCTTTTAATTCTGTCTTCAAAATATTTGTTATCGGTTGCTTCAGCCGAGATTCTCAAAGGAGTAATGCTCTCGGCAGAACCGCTGTATAGTGTGTAAAATACTCTGCAAAAAACTTCAATAGCAGTTTTATGCACAATATTCCCAATAACAGGCATCCGTAACATATATTTGTCTTTTAGGTATTTTCCTCGTTCAGTTGATATAAATACAAAAAACCCAATAAGCGGACCAAAAACAAGAAGAGAAATTAAAATCGGGTGAGCCATTAAAAAATCGCTGGCTTGAAGCGTCCCCTTGGTCATCGGTGGTAATTCGATCCCAAATCTAAGAAACATGTTCGCAGTTTCAGGGAAGATATACATTACATAAAACAAAACTGCACCAAAAAGAACCAGCAGAGTGATTATCGGGGTTACAAGTGCACTTTTGAGATTTTTCTTAAACTCAGCTCTTCTCTCAAGGAACTTTGCAGTTGCTCTGTAGATTTCACCCATATTACCACTTTTGGCAGCAAGTCCGAGCATAAATGCAGTAAATTTACCAAAAACATTTTGATAACGCGTAAAGACCTGTTCAGGGTCAGTTCCCTTTTTTAGTTCCTGGTTGATCTCTTTAAGAGTTTCTTTAAGGGTCTTGTTGGCAGTATCGTTTATCAGAAGATTTAAAATTTCTCCGTAGGGGAGTTTCTGATCGAGCAGTTCAGCGCTGATCTTCACATACATTAAAATATCCTGCATACCAGGTTTGCCCTGATAGTCAATGAGTTTTCCCCGAACATAATGAATTTTGTAACCAAGTTTGGTAAAAGCATCGGTTACTTCTTGCCTGTTAAAGGCTTTCTGTTCTCCAAAGATTGCTTTTTCAGCCCCTCTTTGGACTTTATAGAGGAATGTACGCCTTTTCTCGATCGATTTAATCGAAAGGGTGTTTTGTACAGCGAGTCTTTGAATCTTCTTTTTACCCTCAGAATAAGAGTTTGCAGAGAGAGAACCGCTGATTATTTGTCCATTTGCCTTTACGGCAGAAAAGCGTAACTCAGTCATATAACATATTTAAAGGGAAGGCTATCCTTTTGGAGACAACCTTCCCTTGAAAATAAAGTTAAATCAACAATTATCTTGAATTGATAGTTGTCGAAGTGATATTCGAAGGTCCAACGACCATGGTGACTCTAACTGAGTCAGTTCCATTGGTTCCGATCTGATTGCCTTTTCCAGTTAATGTAACAGCCTGAGCAGCTACAGATGCTGTATAGGTTCCATTTGCAGATGAAGCAAGTCTTGCAGGAATTGTATATCCTGTGAAAGCATTGCCGCCACCGCCCATGTTGGTAGGCATTTTATAAAACTTCTGCGCATCGCTTGCGATGTTGGTTAGATCAGCGATAACTGCATCTGTATTAGCCTGTGAACTGCTTGTCGTAAAAACGTTAATTCCTACGACGACAGCGATACCGACTATGATAACGCCGAGAACAATAAGTAACAACTGTTGTTGTCCCATAGTTATTCCTCAATGATTTGTTGGTGAATGTGTTGCTTAAAAAAAATTTTATTGTTTGTCAAAATACTAAATCAATTTTAAATTAGGATATAATATAAATTAAATAAGTTAACAATTTACCGCAAAAGTAATTATTATTCAATCTATATGATCAGGCTCCCATCAGCTCTAAGTTTTTGTGTTGCTTCTTCTCTCTGTTCATGTGTTGCAATCCTGAGATATTCATTTGTCATTCTCTCAAGATTTTTTGCAAGGTTTACCATTACAGCTTTGGCTATATCAGGATTCTCTCTAATAAGGAGGTCGAAATCACTGGGGATCGGCACCAGGGTTGTTATCTCCATGGCAATCAGAGAAGCAGTTCTCGGTTTACCCAAAATTGCACTCATCTCACCGATAATGCCCCCTTTTTCTTCAAAAACTCCAACTTGCGTATCACTCTTAAAGATACCTACGCTTCCTTTCATCAAGACAAAAAGATTAAAAGAAGTGTCACCTTCTTTAACTATTGACTCTCCTTTTTGAAAGATCATGCCAAACTCCTTGCTAAAGAAATATAAATTTTAATTGTTTTCAGTGATCATGTAGTCACTTTCAGTTACTTGCACAGTTACTCTAATGGTATCCTGCCCAAGTTGCATCATTCTGTCAAGTCCGGTGATCACAAGATTATTTGTCGAAACTGAAGATATACTGTAAACTCCTGAATCTGTCGTGTCAAGCAATGCAGGAATGGTCCATCCCACAAATGATCTTCCACCCCCACCCATAGTTATCGGAAGCCTGTAATATTTTTGTGCCATTGTTGCCAGGTTAGCGCCTTCACTTTTGATCTGATTCTTTTTGTTTTCATTCGATGAATACTCAAAAAGAATCAGTCCTGTTACAACGGCGATCCCTACGATAATGACTCCAAGAGTGATTAAAAGTAGCTGTTGTTGGCCCATAGGGATTCTCTCATCTCTTTAAAATCATCAGTTTAGGGGCTGATCAATAAATTCATTTAATAGACAATTTAAGTTATATAAAAAAAACAGTATTTGCAATAAAAATTTTTCAGATATGATTCAAATCAACTAAAAACTACCTGTTTTTTAAATTTCGGGCAGTTAATCTGAGTTGTCGCCAAAAAGCTGTGGAGTATTCATTATTATAAGCGGCCACATTTTCCACTGTAACATCAATCTGAATTGTTGCAATCTCAGATGGAACTGCTACCGGTGTTGTGAGTTTGTTACCAAAAGTATTAAAGTATAATAGTTTAAATTGCGTGATACCCAGATTTGAACCTTGAGAGGAAACATTATTTACATTTCGGTAGAGGTACATATCTCTGGGATTCGGGGTTGATGACAACTCTGAAGTCGGACCGGTTCGATATTCAAGAGTGTCCACAACTCCGTTGTGGGGATAAATGTCGGTTATAAATTTGATTCTGGTGGAATCGGCAAAAAGAATCGCTTTTGATGGATCGGGGATTTTTGAATAATTTAAACAGTAACCGATTTTTCGGAAATCATGTTCGATTATCTGAATTGTTGCAACCAGATTACCCTGAACAATCACATCACCCATATATGTATAGGTGCTTTGTGTAGCTGCATCATTCATTCTGAGCAGTATCAAAAATATTACTGAACCAATTATTGTTGAACCAAGAATATCAAGCATCGCTGAAAAACCCATAAGTACCTACCTGTAATACCAATAACTGTAAATAGTTGACATTTTAATCGTGTCAGTCATATTTTGTGAAAAGACCATAACTTCCATAGTCTTATGCCATTTTTGAGTATTAACCTTTGTGGCAGGTGCAGTGTCGTCAACATAATAAACCTTGCATTTGATCGTAAAACGGGCGGAGGTAAGAGTGGTATCGACTTTTGTCAAATTGTTGTAATCATCAAAGTCGTCAAAAGTAGCATAAGTTTCACCGGTTTCAGGTCCTAACAGGTTATAAGGAGTCATATTGGCAACATTTCCGATACCCATTGTTTCCGATTTTGTATCGAATGCTTTTCCACTTGCTTCCTCAATAATTGAGACCGCAAGTGAACTCGCGAGAACACCATACTTCGTGGAATTGACCACATCGCCTGCGAGCAATATCGATTTATTTGTGTTAACGATGGTGAATGATAATAAAATCATCGCACCAAGAGTTAATAATAACTGTCCGCTTCCCATAAGTAAGGGCTTTCAGAAAAAATTGATGAAGTTAAATAATTGGATAAAATTCTACTTCAAGATATAAAACAGGACGCATATTTGCAAGGTTGATAACTGTAATGTTGTCCCAAATCAAGTTTTAATGAGTGTGATGTAAGATACTTTCGCCTTAAAAGAAAATTATGTATATTTCTTTTTTAAGATTGAGGTATTTCAATGGGCGGGAAAGCATCGATTTTGATGATTCTTGGTTTTAATTTGATCTTTATGGTGGCCGGTTACAACTACTCTCGTATGACGATGGGAGCAATCGATAATGAGGTTGAATACATCGACCAGAACATAGCACACAATATTGCTATTAGTGGTGCCAACATGGCAGCCAACCGTATTTTTCTGAGTAAAGTATGGACCACCGGCTACAATAATACTCCACTCTTTGGTGGTACATTAACAGTTGTGGTGGTAGATGCAGGATTAAATAAAATCGTAACCTCAACAGGAACATACAAATCGAAAACACATACTGTAAGAATTGAGTTAAAACCAAGTTATTATTCAAAATTTGGTAATTTTTATGAGACTATAAGTGCTTATCCTGCGACGGGTGACACTTTTAATGGTCCCTTTCATGTAAATGGTACCCTGACCACCTATGGAACTCCTGTGTTTAACGGGAAGGCTACAAGTAAACTTAATTTGAGTAAACAAGGATCACCAAAAGACCCAAAGTTTTATGGAGGTTATGAATCAGGCATTGATATCCCTTTGGATTTTGATACCACTGGTATGCGACAAGCTGCTGCAAACAATGGGAAAATTTTAAATGACACAACCAACACCGGAAAAGATATTAATGTTGAGTTGGTTTTTAATGCCGATGCCACTGTAACCTGGAGGTACTCCAAAAACGACGGACTAAATATCTGGACAGCTCCGAAAACTGAGTCGATCACCTCTTTTGCTCCAAATGGAGTGATTTATGTGGAGAAAGGGAATATATTTGTGAAGGGCACTGTTTCCGGGCAGGTTTCTATTGTGTCCTCCTCCAAGGGGAGTACAAAATCGGGGTTTGTGTATCAGACTGATGACATCGTTTACGAGGATGATCCAAGAATCAATCCTGCATCAACTGATATCCTGGGGATTATTGCCGAAAAAGATATCAGACTGCTAAAAAATGCTGATACTCAGGGACAGGATATTATCACTCAGGCATCAATGTTTTCGAAGAATGGAAATATTGGTCCTGAAGATGCTCTGATCAATTATGCTTACCTTGGTTCATGGCGGATACTTGGGGGAATGATTGGTAAAAATACAAGGCAAACAGCTAAATATGGTACGGTTGGGGGAATAACTGTCCCTGTTCAGGGGTACATGCTCGTCCACACTTACGATGAGAGATTTTTGACTTTTGTACCGCCAAATTTCCCAAACACAAGGATGTATGAGATTGTGTCGTGGTTGGAATAATTCTAAAATCTGAAGTTTTGGTTCCTGTGTCCCCGCGGGAACTGACTTTTTAGACCTCTTTCGGTAACTACTCCTGTGCCGATAATTTCACCGGCGGATCGGATGACCACTTGTCTTTCTGCTCCGGTGGTTTTTGCTGTTGAAGCGAATTGCTTGACAACTCCACCTTCCATATATGATCGCAAATCTGCGGTGTCGTCGAGGTCGATGATACCTTTGGTAATATGAGGTGCAAGGGATTGAGCAGCGATGCTGTTCAGGATTAACTGGTCGTGTTTTTCATAACTACCCAGTTTAAGGCCTATCCTGTCATAAATTCCGGTTCTCATGTCATCCCAGTCACCTGAAACAAAATAAAGCTTTTTACCATGATCGGGATAGAGGAGAGTAGAAAGATAATCTTCGTCTATTCCAAAATTCTTGATAATTGAATTAAGGGATTCTTTCACCTTTTTGAAAGGTTTTATTACAATCCTGCTTTCTCGTGGTTCTTGAGATTTTATTTTCTCTGTTTCGTCGATTTTAACCATTTTAGCAAGAAAAAATCCCTCGGAGTTGCTTAACCAGGGTAACACCCTCGCAGTTTTTGCAAGTTCGGGTGAAAATTTTTTACCGGCGACTTCAGTGAATCCGGGTATTCCGCCCGGAACAGAAACAGGAAGAAGTTCAACAGGATATTTATCAATAACTTTATTGATTATTTCTTCATTTTCTTCGGTTGTTAATGTGCAGGTTGAATAAATAAGTTCACCGCCGGGCTTCAACATCTTTACCGCTGCAATAATAAGACTAAGTTGAAGGTTGATCAGTCCTGTAATGGATTGAGTGCTCCACCATTTATTAACTTCTTCTTTTTTCTGAATTATTCCCAACCCGCTGCAGGGGACATCCACAAGGATTTTGTCAAAATAGTTCTGATAATACCTTCCGAGCCATTCTCCTTTGTCCTGAATGATTCCTGCATTAAAAACATTATTTCTTTCAATATTAAAACTGAGTGTTCTTAATCTGTCACCTTGCACTTCATTAACCGCCAGCATACCGGTGTTTTTCATCATTGCGGCAAGTTGAGTTGATTTTGAACCCGGGGCAGCGCATAAATCGAGAACTTTTGAACCCTCTTCAGGTTTGAGATAAATTGGAGGGAGCATGGAAGAGATGCTTTGGATGTAATAATAACCCAGCAGGTGTTCAAAGGTTTTCCCGATCAGGTTTTCACTGTCATCCTCGATTACAAGAGCGTCAGGAATCCATGGATGAAGAGAGGTCTTAATCCCGTATTTCAGGTCGAGTTTTGATTTGATATCGTCAACATTTGCTTTTAGTGAGTTGACCCTTACTGACTGCTTTCGCGGGTTACCCAACAATTCCATAAAACGATTTACTTCGTTTTGCGAAAAAAGTGTAAGAAGATAGTCGTGGATGTTTTCGCTGATTGGTTTCAATTGTCAGCTATTCATAACTTTTTCGTAAAAAGCCTCATACATCGGGACGATTCTGGAAGCCGAAAATTTATCGACAGCAGTGGCACGGGCATTTTTTGAGAAAATATTATATTTTTTTTCATTTGTGAGGAGATCAACTGCATATTTTGCCATTCTCTCAACATCACCAATCTCAGCAATGAAGCCTGAATGGTTGTGCGAAATAACTTCCGGCAGGCCTCCTGTGCTGGTGCTAATGACAGGCAATCCCACTGCCATTGCCTCGAGAGCGGCAAGTCCAAAACTTTCAGACTGTGAGGGGAGAAGGAAGAGATCGGCACAAGCCAAAAGTTGGGCAAGTCCTTCCTGTTTTCCAAGGAAAATCACTTCTTTTTCAATGCCCAGTTCTCTTGAAAGTCTTTCACATTCTGATCTGTCAGGTCCGTCACCAATAAGCAGAAGTTTTGAAGGAACATCTTTTCTTACGATATCAAAAATTTTGATGGCATCCTGAACCCTTTTTACAGGTCTGAAATTGGATGTATGAATCAGAAGTTTTTCACCATTTGGAGCAAATCTGCATTTGAAGGCTGTGGATTCGTCAGGTTTGTAAAGCTCGATATCCACAAAATTTGGAATAACTTCTATATCTTTTTCAATTGAATAATTGGTAAGAGTTTTCTCTTTAAGAAATCTTGAAACGGCAGTAACTCCGTCGCTCTGAAGAATACCAAATTTGAGGAGGTGAAGATAAGTTGGCTCGAGACCAACAAGCGTGATATCAGTTCCGTGAAGGGTAGTTACAATCTTTATATCCTGATGTCCCTTACATATCTGTTTCGCCAGATAAGCACTTGTAGCATGAGGTATGGCATAGTGAACATGAATGAGGTCAAGATTTTCGTACATCATCACTTCAACCATTTTTCCGGCTAATGCATCACTATACAGAGGGAATTCAAAAAGGGGGTAAGTGCCGGTTTCAACCTCATGGTAAAATACATTATCTATAAAACGATTTAACCGAAAAGGAATGGCATAACTGATGAAGTGTATTTCATGACCTTTTTTTGCGAGTTCTATTCCAAGCTCTGTGGCTACAACACCACTACCGCCGTAAGTAGGATAACAAGTAATCCCGATTTTCATATCAACTTCTTTTCTTCATAAATTTCAAATTGTAGAAAATAAATTTAGTAAAGGGTGGGGGAAAAACACTCCCAAATAAAACTCACTTTTTGTTTTCGAGTTCTTCCCAACGGTCATAAAGTGATTTTACAACTTTTTTGGCATCATCATGTTTGTTATTTAACTCAACTGTTTGGGTTGCATATTTTTCGTAAAACTGCGGGTCGGCAAAAATTTTCTCTATATTCTCTAATTCCGATTCAGCTTCCATGATTTTTCCCTCGATTGCATCAAGTTCTTTTTGTTCGTGATAAGAGAGTTTTTTAACCTGTTTTTTTTCACGGGTATCTCCTTTTTTCTCCTTTATAGGGACAGAATTACCGGAACTTAAAAGGTCAGCATCTCTTTTTTCGACATAATAGTCATAGTCACCTTCACTAAATCGGGTTACTCCATCTCCTTCAAAAGCCAAAATTCCCGTACACACTCTGTTGAGGAAATATCTGTCGTGACTAACAACAACCACACATCCATCAAAATTAATTAATGCTTCTTCGAGGATTCGAAGAGAAGGCAGGTCAAGATCGTTTGTCGGCTCATCCAGAACAATAAAATTTCCACCGTTTTTAAGAATTTTAGCGAGAGTTAATCTGCTTCTTTCACCACCTGAAAGTTTACCCACTTTTGTCATGGTTCTTTCATCGGTGAATAAAAATCTTCTCATATAAGTCCAAACAGGCATTGTTAACTTGCCAAACTTGACTGTCTCGCTTCCTTCACCAATTGTTTCAAACACTGTCTCCTCATCATTCAGAATGAGCCGTGATTGATCAACATAGTTGAATATTGTTCTCTCACCTTTCTCAATTCCTCCCGCAGCAGGTTTTAATTCACCGAGTAAAGTTCTCACGAGAGTGGTTTTCCCCGCTCCGTTTTTACCAACGATACCAAGTCTTCTCCCCGGTTCAAAGTTGTACGACAGGGAGTTCACCAGGGTTTTTCCTGCAATAGCAACTGAGAGTTCTTTAAGTTCAAGCACTTTGTTACCAAGTCTTTCGGGAGTTGGTATAATCAAATCAATGTTTATATCTTTTTCAGGGGCTTCTTCACCCGCGATTTCAAAATATTTATCAAGCCGGCTTTTGGCTTTTGTTCTTCTGGCTCGTGGACCCCGCATAACCCAGTCGAGTTCATTCCTCAGAAAACTTTGCCTTTTTTTCTCTCCTGCCTCGCGGAGGGAATCCCTCTCGGCTTTGTTCAGAAGATAGTCGGTGTAGTTACCTTGATGAGAGAAAAATGTGCCGTGTGCAAGTTCAACGATTCTGTTTGCTATTCTATCGAGGAAATATCTGTCGTGAGTGACAAAAATACAGGCACCTCTCCATGAGGCAAGAAATTTTTCCATCCATTCGATGGTATTGGTATCAAGGTGGTTGGTTGGTTCATCGAGTATAAGAAGATCGGGCTGTGCGATCAAAGTTCTGCAAAGAGCAGTTCTCCTTTTTTCGCCGCCTGAAAGAGTTGCAACTATACGGTCACCATCAGGAGCATCAAGGGATGTGGTGAGTAGTGTCAGTCTTCTGTCAAGATTCCATCCATCAACATGGGCAATCTTTTCTTCAAGGATGTGTCGCTCTTCCGATGATGGATCAAGTGATTCATATTGGTCGAGAAGTTCTTTTATGTAACCTGCACCCGACATAATATTATCTTTGACTGTTTTTTCTTCATCAAGAGTAAACTCCTGGGATAAAAAGCTTACAACAAGTCCGTTCCGCTGAGCGATTTCACCGGAATCAGGTTCCATCAATCCTGAGATAATCCTCAAGAAAGTTGATTTTCCTGCACCATTTTTGCCAACGAGACCTATTCGATCACCATCGTGAATGCTTAATGAAGCAGCCTGAAGAACCTTTTGCTCACCATACTCCACAACCAGATCTTTGGCTGACAGGAGCACAGGTGTTGTGTAATTACTCAAACAGGCTGATCTTTTTAATGATCGAATATTGTGGGATCATATCCACAATTTTTTGCCCGTCAGTAATCCGCCCAAACAGGGTATATCTCGAAGTAAGGTGAGGGAAGGTTCCTTGCATAACAAAAAACTGACTTCCTTCAGTATCTTTTCCGGCACTTGCCATTCCAAGGGCACCAGTCGTATATTCAAGTGGAGAGTATTCAGAGATAATGTCATAACCGGGTCCACCCCAACCCGTTCCTGTAGGGTCGCCGGCTTGAATAACAAATCCCGGAACAACGCGGTGAAATATTACATCCCGGTAAAATCCTGCTTGAACCAGTGTAGAGAAATTACCAACCGAAATGGGGGCGTATTCAGGGAAAAGTTGAAGTGTAAAAGAACCTTTATCGGTTTCAAAAACTGCTTTTTTATACTTGAAGGCGTTATTCCAGATCGATTCAAATACTGTTGAAGAATTTTTTACAGGTTTAACTCCTGAAAGTGCCCGAATTGAGGAAACAGCAGAATTTATTAAGATCGATTTAATTTCCAGTTCAAATTCAGGTTTGATTAAACCGGCAAGCTTTAATAAAGACTGATGAGCCTCGAGAAATCCTGCATTATTTAATTCCTCATTAACAACAACTAAAATCTTGTTTGAGAGTTTCTCTTTATTGTTGGAAATATAAGTTGAATCAAAAATTTCGCAGATCGTTGAAACAACTGATGCATACCCCGATTTTAATTGTTCAAATCCAAATGTTAAAATTTTTTCCCGTTCAATCTCTTTTTTGAACATTTTAACAAGAGCTTCTACAACAGGGAGTTTAATTCTTTCAGGATTCGAAAAATAGATTGAGGTCAGGTCATCAAATGGTGATTGCCCTAATTCCGGGTATTCGCTAAGCAGGGATATCTGTAACCGGTCGTTATCGTGGATTTCCTTTTTAACAAAAAGGTCGCCCCTCTTCTGAGGCATAATTGCAAAAATGGAAAGAGCCAGTTCATGAAAAGTGAGCGAACCGGGTTTATGGTAAAAAAGAGCCTTCTCAAAAGAGTCCATTTTTGAATCAATCACTAATGGTTCAATTACGATCAATTTTAACATCGAAGCAATTGATGAACTGATGTTCTCATTTGGATCGCCGGTTAACTCAAGGAGAGCATCAAGATCCTTTTCTTTTTCAACCTTAAAATATTGAAGTGTTGAAACCAGCTCTATCTGCACGGAGAATGGTAATCCTGGCAACATGTTTTTCACTTCAGTTGGGGAATAGGGGGCAACCTTCAAAAATCGAAGATTCAGCACCAGATATTTCATCAGGTCATATTCTTCCTCAAAAACCCCGTCGCTCATCACATCGGCGAGTAGAGTTTTTAAGTCATCCACCATTTCCGGGGAAGGTCGTGTGCGTAGCAGGGCATAAGCCGCCAAAAATTTGGTTTTGTTGTCGAGCGAGCGTTTTGAGATTATTTTCATCAGAGCTGATGGCGCCTGTGGTGATTTTATACCTCGCAGGGCAAAATTTGCAATTGCCAGTGAGACACCCTCGGCTTTCCAGGCATCATTTGCTGCGTTGAGTTCTGTGATCCATTTAAGATCGGTTGAATCACCAATTTTCCCAAGAGCATCAAAAACATCTTTACTCGTTGTCCCTTGAACCGTTTTTGCTTTTTCCCGCAAAAAGTCGAGAGAAATTGCACTCGGATTGTTACATCCGAAAGCAAAACTGATGTATTTGCCATACTTTACAAAATCGAGTGAACCGATCTCATCGTGAAAAGTGGTGTCGTTCAGGTTCGCCAGCCCAAGTAAAACAGCTTTGGTTTTCCGTTCATCTTTTGATTTTAGATATTCGATGAAAACAGGATTACTTCCATCCCGGTTGAAAACGGCTTCAATCAGTTTTTTGTCCTGGATATTGTATTGCGCTGTTGCAGTGTTTATTACAAAAAAGCCAACAAGCAAGAGAAATTTAAAAGGTGTAATCATAAACTCTGAACTTTTTATATAATTCACCTTCCATCATCAACGCACCACGCACCATTTTTTCGTTATCTTCCACTATCCAGCTTGCATCTCCAAAATGGATTCCAATTTCATCGGCTTTGTCAATGATTTGCTTATACATAATGCCGTCAAATCCTTTTCCGTGGTATGCTTTTGATACACCAAGGAGAATTATTCTGCATCTCGTGATGTCTTTTTTTCGTGTCCACATTTTAAGGAAATTAAACGGGAAAAGCCGTCCGTTCATTTGTCTGAAAATCTGATTATAGTCGAGAATTGTTAACGAAAACCCTACAGGTTTGCCATCGATTTCAAGGAAAAATGCGAGTGACGGGGTGGCGAGCTGTTTAAGATCATCAGCCATAGCGTCAATTTCTTTATCAGTGAGAGGTACAAACCCCCAGTTTCTTTCCCAGTTTTCATTATAAATCTGTTTAATCAGCTCAAGTTCCTTTTTATAATTTTTGAGATCCAGATTTCTGATTTTAACATTATATTTTTGTGTTGCAAGCGCAGCCACTCTGGGGATCTTGTTTACTTTAATAATTTTTTCATTAATGATCTTGTAGCCGTGAAGGTCTTTAACCTTTTGGAAACCATAGTTTAACACAAGATCATGGTAGTAAGGAGGGTTATATGGCATAAGCAGAGTTGGGTAGTCATCATAACCTTCAATCAGCATCCCCCATTCGTCGTTACTTGAAAAACTTGCGGGACCGCGCATTAGTGTCATTCCGCGACTTTTTATCCAGTCTTTGGCAGTATCCAAAAGTGCATTTGCAACTTCCTGGTCATTTATCGATTCAAAAAATCCAAAAAAGCCGATATTTTCTTCGTGCACCTGATTGTGCAGGTCATTTTGGATGGCAGCAATTCTTCCAACGGCTTCACCGTTTTTGTAAGCCATAAAATAGTCGGCAGATCCATGAAGGAAAAAAGGATTATGCTCTTTATCGAGCATCTTTTTCCTGTCCATTATGAGAGGGGGCACCCAACAGGGATAATCTTTATAAATTTTCCATGGCAGTTTTATAAACTGCATTATCTCACTTTTGGATTCAATCTTTTTTATCTCGATCTGGCTCATAATTGTTTCTTTGAATTTTTTGGGAATGTTAAACTTCAAAAATAAGGAATAATACAATAATTTAGAGATCGAAATATACGCAATCCTGGCCCCGGAGGGGTCTCGTATGGGTAGAGTCCAACAAATGAAGAATTTGGCCCCGGAGGGGTCACCTGTGGGTAGAGTCCAACAAATGAAGAATTTGGCCCCGGAGGGGTCACCTGTGGGTAGAGTCCAACAAATGAAGAATTTGGCCCCGGCTGGGGTCTCGTATGGATAGAGATGAAAATAAACACAACAATGGCCCCGACGGGGTCACCTGTGGGTAGAGTCCAACAAATGAAGAATTTGGCCCCGGAGGGGTCTCGTATGGGTAGAGTCCAACAAATGAAGAATTTGGCCCCGGAGGGGTCTTGTATGGGTAGAGTCCAACAAATGAAGAATTTGGCCCCGGATGGGGTCTCGTATGGGTAGAGTCCAACAAATGAAGAATTTGGCCCCGGATGGGGTCTCGTATGGATAGAGACGAAAATGAACGCAACAATGGCCCCGGAGGGGTCGTGTATGGGTAGAGTCCAACAAATGAAGAATTTGGCCCCGGATGGGGTCTCGTATGGATAGAGATGAAAATAAACGCAACAATGGCCCCGGAGGGGTCGTGTATGGGTAGAGTCCAACAAATGAAGAATTTGGCCCCGGATGGGGTCTCGTATGGATAGAGACGAAAATAAACGCAACAATGGCCCCGGAGGGGTCGTGTATGGGTAGAGTCCAACAAATGAAGAATTTGGCCCCGGAGGGGTCTTGTATGGATAGAGATGAAAATAAACGCAACAATGGCCCCGGAGGGGTCACCTGTGGGTAGAGTCCAACAAATGAAGAATTTGGCCCCGGAGGGGTCTTGTATGGATAGAGATGAAAATAAACGCAACAATGGCCCCGGATGGGGTCACCTGTGGGTAGAAGGTCTTAACAAAAAAAAGCCCCTCGTTCTGATTTCTCGAAGAGGGGCAAAATATTCCGTTAATTCAGTTCTCTAAAAAATAAGAACCACAAAGATTAAATCAAACCGATCTCACTGCCAATCTTTTTGAAGGTATCAATGATATAATCAAGGTGTTCAGGTTCGTGGGATGACATGTAAGAAGTTCTCATCATCTGTCTTCCGGGGGGCACTCCGGGAGAAATAAATACATTCACAAAAACGCCTGAATCATAGAGCATTCTCCACATTTTGAATGCAAGTGCATCGTCACCCACAATTACGGGTACAATTGCCGTTCTTCCGTCGGTTACCGTAAATCCGGCATCTCTTAGTTTTGTACGGACATAATTTGCATTCGAGATCAGCCTGGTTACGCGTTCCGGTTCAGCTTCAAGTATCTCAAGTGCTGCAAGTGCTGCTGCAACGGAAGCGGGAGTTGGTGATGCAGAAAAAATGAGGGCAGGGGAGTGATGTTTCAGGTAATTAATTACTCTTTCGGGACCGTAAACAAATCCACCAAGTGAAGCAAAAGTTTTGGAAAAGGTACCCATTCCAAGATCAATCTCTTTTTCGAGACCAAATTCAGAAGCTGTTCCTCTGCCACCCTTACCTATCACACCAACCGAGTGAGCATCGTCGATGAGGATTTGCGCGTTATATTTTTTTGCAACTTCATTTAATTTTGGAAGGTCAACAATTTCGCCACCTGTTGAAAAAACACCATCACTTACAATAAGTTTGCCTGCTTCAAGGGGAAGTTTTGCAATTTTCTTTTCAAGGTCGTGCATGTCGTTATGTTTATATCTCACCATCTCAACCATGGAACCCTTGGCAATCAGATTACCCGTTACGATGCAAGCATGATTGTCTTTGTCAGAAATAATATAATCACCTTTCTGAACAAGGGTAGGGAGAACTCCCAAAGCTGTCTGAAATCCTGTTGAGTAGAGGAGCACTGCTTCAGCATTAAAAAACTTTGCCATTTTCTCTTCAAGTTCGATATGCATGTCAAGAGTACCTGTAAGGTATCTCGAACCGGAGCAACCGGTGCCATATTTTTCAATGGCTTTTATGGCAGCCTCTTTCACTTTTGGGTGGGCGGTAAGTCCAAGATAATTATTGGAACCTGCCATCACAACTCTTTTTCCCTCAATCTGGACAACAGGCCCTTCATTTGCTTCAATCGGTCTAAAATATGGATACAACCCTAACTCTTTAATGTCGTCAGCTCTGGTAAATTCATTACATTTTTTGAACAGGCTCAAATTTCCTCCAAGGGATTTTAAGTTACACAAATTTAAATAATTAAAATTTCGTTAAATTTAAAGTTCGAATGTAAATTTATTTTTTATGAAAAACAAAAGAAATCGTTATAAATCATTATTTCTAATGCACTTACAAGGATATAAGTGAATTTAATGAGTGATTATTCAATAATGAACAGGATTGGACAAAATGAGTAAAGAAATTGCAGTAGTTACCGGAGCCAATGGTTTTGTCGGTAGTCATCTGGTTGACCGGCTTTTGTCGGAAGGTTACGCTGTAAAATGTATTGTCAGGAAGACAAGTGATCTTAAATGGTTGAATGGAAAAAATATAGAATTAATCAATGCGGGACTTGGCAATAAAGAGGAGTTAATTAAAGCTGTTTACGGAGCCTCCTACATATTTCATATCGCCGGCACTGTTAAATCAAAAAGACCTGAAGGTTATTTTGAATCCAATGTTGGAAATACCAAAACCCTTTTGGATGCAGCTATTGAATCGGGTGCGCCAATTAAGAAATTTGTGGTTTCCGGAAGCCAGACTGCCGCCGGACCTTCTCCGGATGGAAAGCCTATAAATGAGACACATACTCCAAACCCGCTCACTACCTACGGCCGCAGCAAACTTGAACAGGAAAAACTTGTTATCTCATACAAAGATAAACTTCCTGTCACTGTTTTGAGATGCCCTGCCATTTATGGTGAAAGAGATACCGAAGTTGGAATCTTTTTTCAGACATACGCTAAAAGACTTTTTACAAAGGTTGGGTTTGAAACAAAAACCATTTCTTTGCTTCATGTTGATGATGTGGTGAATGGACTTTATCTCGCTGCAAAAAGTGATAAAACTTCAGGTGAAGTTTATTTCCTTAGCAGCGAAAAGGTTTATACCTGGAATGAAATTGGAGATGTTTGTAAAAAAATATTTGGAAAAGGTGCAGTAAAACTCGTTTTCCCTCACTTCATGGTTTACACCGTAGCTGCAATAGCACAATTTTTCTCTTCATTCAGTAGCAAAGCTGCAACGCTGAACCTTGAGAAGGCAAGAGACCTCGTGCAGAGTCACTGGGTAACAAGCCCTGCAAAAGCGATGAAGGATTTTGGGTTTAGACAAAAAGTCAGTATTGAAGAAGGAATAAAACGGACGATTGAATGGTCAAAAAAAGAAGGCTGGATCAAATAAACAACTGAAATTTTTATCAGTTGTTTTTTGCACCTTCACCAACCCATGTTCTGAATCCCTTTATCTGATTTATGGTCATATTCGGATAACTGGCAGGAGGCATTGGTGATCCACCCGAGATTCCCTCAACAACCCAGATGAGACGGCTGTTTTGAGGTTCATTGGGCACAACGACTGTCATATCTTCAACGGTGTTGTAAAAATTGGTAAAACTAAGTCCCGCTGCCCGGGTTTGGTCGTCGTGACACCCCGAGAAAGCACATTTTAATAACATTACGGGTTGAATATGCGATTGATAAGATACATCTTTATCAGGAATCACTACTGCATCCACATCAGCCTGGTTAATGGTATCTTTACAACCGTAAAATAAAGTTGTAATTGAGAAAAAAAAGATTGATATTAGGGAATAAGTAATAAAATATTTCATCGGGTCGATTCAAAAAGTTTAATTATCAGTTTTCGAAAAATATGTTGTAAAGGTACAATGAAAAACGTTAAAATTTGGTTCCTTGTTTTTATACTCGGAATTTCCGTTGTTGTTGCACAGAACCCCAAAAGAGAAATGCGAGCATCGTGGGTAGCCACAGTAACAAACCTCGATTGGCCCTCCACTCGTGGTTTAAACGAAACAGCTCAGAAAAAAGAGCTGCTTCTGATTTTCGATTCACTTAAAGCCGCCGGAATAAACACAATAATTTTCCAGGTGCGAAGTGAAAGTGATGCTATGTATCCCTCACAGATTGAACCATGGTCCTTCTGGCTTACAGGTCAGCAGGGGTTGGCTCCCAGTTATGATCCACTTCAGTTTGCGATTGAGGAAGCTCATAAACGGGGAATGGAAATCCATGCCTGGTTTAATCCATACAGAGCGGAAAGAGCGGTTGGCAACTATACTCTCCACCCGACACACGTTTTGGTAGAGAACCCAAGCTGGGGACTTCAGACAGGAACTGCAAAATTCCTTGATCCCGGTTTGCCAATGGTTCGTGATTATGTTCTCTCTGTCATTCTGGATGTGATTAAAAGATACGATGTTGATGGTATCCACATGGATGACTATTTTTATCCATATCCACCCAACCCAATTACCAATCAGGACAGTTCATCATGGCGGCTTTACAATCGTGGATTCACAAATATCCAGGACTGGCGTAGAGATAACATCAATATTTTGATAAAAGCCATTAATGACAGCACCCATTTTTATAAAAATCATATAAAGTTTGGGATGAGTCCTTTTGGTATCTGGAAAAATGGTGTGCCACCCGGAATTACGGGTCTGAATGCATACGCAGATATCTATTGTGATGCTATTACCTGGCTTCAGTGGAAAGCAGTTGACTATTTAACTCCTCAACTTTATTGGCCCTTTGGTGGTGGACAGGATTATGCTAAATTGATGCCCTGGTGGGCAGACAGTGTTTTTGCCAATGGCAGACATTTTTATCCCGGTCAGGCCACCTACAGAATCCCCCAATGGAATAATGCAAGTGAGATTCATAACCAGATCAGAGCAAACAGAAGCAACCCCAAAACTCTTGGCAGCGTTTTCTTCAGAGCCTCCGATTTTGTCTCAAATTTTAAAGGATTTGCAGATTCTCTAAAAGGTAATCTTTACAGAACAAGGGCACTTCAGCCGATAATGAACTGGAAAGACATTGTTGTTCCAAATCCGCCACAAAATCTTCATTTTGAAAGAGTTCCGGGAACCGGCACTTCGGCATTGATTTGGGATAAACCAAATCCCGCTCCTGATGGAGACACAGCGATGAGATATGTTGTTTACAAGTTTGCGACTGCAAATCCCACGGGAGTTGATTTTGAAAACAGTAACAACATACAGGACATTTATGGATTAAAGGAAGCAAGACCTGCCCCGTCTTCAACCCCAACCACTTTTTACTTCGCAGTTACAGCTCTCGACAGAAACACTAATGAAAGTCTGCCGAGTAATATAGTTCAGGTTGCTCCTCTTGCATCAGTGGTTTTGGCTCAACCGGCAAATGGCTCCGGGGGTCAGCGTGATACAGTAACCGTTTCATGGAACTATTTATCAGGTGCGTCAAATTATACCCTTCAGGTTGGAGAGGATGCCTCATTCGATTCACTCGTAATAATTGGCGTTAATGATCTTATCGATACCTCTTTTACATTCACAGGTATTAAAGGTCAAAAAATGTATTATTGGAGAGTGAGAGCACAAAATGCCGCCGGTGTTGGTGCATGGTCAAATACATTTTCTTTTGTAACAGCCACTCCGGGTGCACCTGTATTACTGGCACCACTTGACAAGACAACCAATGTTGGGCTCGATTCTGTGCTCGTGTGGGCAAGTAACCCATTGGCAACTTCATACAGTGTTCAACTTTCCAGTGCAAACAATTTTGAACCCGGAACGCTCGCAGTTGATGTTTCAAATTATACAAATACATCAATTCCGTTTAATGGCCTTTCACTCAATAAGGTTTATTACTGGAGAGTAAAGGGAGTTAACACTTTTGGTCATGGCGAATGGTCGGTTCCATTTAGATTCAAAACCAAAGTGACCACGGACATCGAAAAAGAAGAGGGAATTCCTTCTGATTATCAATTATATCAGAATTATCCCAATCCATTTAATCCTTCAACTTCGATTAAATTTGCTATCCCCGAAGCGGGACAAATTTCGCTCAAAGTTTACGATGCAACAGGGAAGGAAGTGGCTGAGCTCATTTCCAACTACTACTCCGCCGGGAACTATGTTGTTAATTTTGACGCTTCAAGCCTGCCTTCCGGTGTGTATATCTACAAACTTGAAGCCGGAAATAAAATCTTCACAAAAAAATTGATGTTGATAAAATAGTGCTGCAAGGCATTAACAATACAATCTGATAATTATCTGCCCCTCATTCAAGAAATTGGATGAGGGGCTTTTTAAATTGAAATTCTCTGATGCACTTTGACCGCTATTTTTTGGAGCTCGTTTCTTTGACTAAATTTATTGATGCTGCAAAGCTGTCCAATTATAAAGATGTTCCTGACAACTGGCTTGTAATAATCACTGATATAGGCAATTCAACCATTGCCATTTCCGAAGGGCGCTACAAGGATGTTAACTCTCTCGGTGCGGCTGTTATTGCGGCTGTCAGGAATGCGATTGGGAAAGAGAAATTTCCGTTTATCTTTGGCGGTGATGGTGCAATTCTTCTGATTCCCGATTCTCACAAGGATGAAGTTGTTGAAGTCTTGAAGAAGATGAAATATTTTGCTCTTTCGAGTTTTGATCTCGATTTGAGGATCGGATATGGTTCAATCAGAGAACTCAGAAAAGAAGGATGTGTATTCAAAACCGCAAAATATAAATTTTCTGAATACTATCAGCAGGCTCTCTTCAGGGGGAGTGGTTTCGAGGAGGTGGAAAAGTTATTAAAAAGAGGCTTAAAAACAGCAGGTTTTTGTCTTATTGAAGATATAATTGAAGATATTCCGGACCTTTCAGGATTTGAGTGCAGATGGAACAGTGTAAAATCTAATAAAGGATTTACACTGGCACTATTGATAAAAGCCAGACTGAGGGGCGATCGTGAAACAGAAATATATGAATCAATCATAAGCGAAATATTCAGGATTTTTGGATCAGAAAACGATTTTAACCCCATTTCTACTCAAAATCTGAAACTTGTTTTTTCATACAAAAAACTAAAAAATGAGATCATTTTAAGAGGGGGAAATTCCATTTCAAAATTGAAATATTATTTTAAGCTTTTAGCTCTTAATATTGCAGGAAGTTTCTTTTTTAACGGATTGTTAACCAAAAAGGGAACTCACTGGGGCGAATATAAAAAGGGTGTCAGACAAAATGCCGACTACATTAAAATGGACGACATGGTCAGAATGATTATTTCGAGCAGTGAAGAAGAAAAAAGACAACTTGTTGACACACTTGAGGATTTTACCCGAAGAGGATTAATTTATTATGGAATGCACATCTCCGATGCAGCACTATTGACCTGCATTGTTGATACCTACGAAGATGAACATTTCCATTTGATTGATGCCAGTGATGGTGGATATGCACTTGCAGCCAAAGAACTTAAACAGAAAATTTCACAGGGGAGTGTAGAACTTTAGTTTGATCCTTCCGATTAAAGTTTTATAATCGCAGTTGTCACTTAAAATTCTCCAAAATCTTGCCCATTTTCTCCTTTTTCAAATCAATTCCTGCCTTGACTTCGGGAGAAATATTTCCTGAGTTTGTAATGGCAGCATCCATCAATTCTGAATATCGGGTGATGTAAAGCCAGGCATTGTCACCATCATTTTTTTTAATCGAGTAACAACCCAACGCAAAGATTGCATCAAGTTGTGTAACAGATCTGTTGGAGATCACAGAGGCTCTGTCAATTTTAGCGTAAGCAGAGTCGAGATTACCCGACTTAAGGGCAACTATTCCATCGTAAAGATTAACAAAGTATTCCAACGATGACTTTGTGGCGGGGTGGTTTTGATCCGGTGATGTGGTGGCAGTATTCCTTCCCGCTGCGGTGTGTTGCAAGATAATTTCCAGCGTTTCATTCACTTGTGCGGTAAGGTTATCTCCCGGTTGCATTTTTTTTGGAGTGACGGCAAGGTTTTCGCTGATCGCTGCTGCTTGTTCGTTGGGTTTGCCACCAAATAAGGATCCTTTAAAAAGATATAATAACCCACCTGCACTTATCACAACAATGAGTAGAATGAGCAGCAGATTAACCATTGAAAGTTTTGGTTTGTGACTTTTCTCTTTAATCAGGTTGTCGGCGGTAGATTCGGCGATTGTATCAGAACCTTTTAAAATGGCTGTCACCTTTACCCGGGAGCCTGATTCCACTCTTCCGGCATCTGCAGGAACGGCAAAGTTTTTTGAAAGGTCGGGTTCATATTGAGGTCTGATGGTTTTCAGATCATGAATCATTCCGGAAACATCGGTGTATGAAGGTTTATCAATGTTAACAGCCTTGTGAATAATCTCCAGAATTGGTGCAGGGATACTTGCCGGAGAACTTTGAAGCACTTTACTAAAACTTAGATTTGTTGTAAGCAGTGTCTCCTGATTTAGAAGCCTGAATAAAATGGCACCGCAACGAGCCACATCCTGCAACTTGGCTTCTCTTTTGTCGTCCAAGGCAAGTTCAAATTCATCAATGGCTTTTAAATTTTCATAGTGAACCAACCAGTTGCCGCCAACCTTAATCTTTTTGCCTTGCAGAAAGAAGATAATGCTTTCATCAAGGTAGCCGATTGCATAGCCAAGATTGTGGAGCTCTTCTATGGCAAGCAGAATTGTGAGCACAAGGTCAATTGCCCGGTAAGGCTCGATGGGTCGGTTTAAAGTGTAAAAATAATCGAAGAGCGACATTTGTGCCGGAAACTCAGTGGCAACATAGAGGTGGTTCTCATAATAGTAGAGATCAAAAACTTTAAGAACTGACTCGAAGCCTAATTTCCTGAGTTTTTTCAGTTTGTCAAGCTGTAATGGTTCCACCTCTTCTTTTGATCTGAAGAGTAGAACTTTAATACCAAGATCGGTGTGAATTGCTTCGAAATAATCGAAGTTTTGCCACGATCCTTTTTGATTTTTTAGCAGGTAACTGCCCGCAGTGGTTGTTTCCATAATTCCTACTTACTTTTGAATTAAAAATAAGAAAAAGATTTGAATTGGGGAAATATTACCCCTTAATTCTAAAAAGATTAAACATGGCAGCTGAGAAGAACACAATATTCACAAGCCATGCTGTTATGAGTGGCTCAAGAGAACCGTTTTTCCCAAGTGCGGTGACGATCTGCATCATACTTAAATAGATAAAAGTAACGAGGATGTTAATTCCAAATTGGAGAGCAATTCCGGTTCTTCGTTTAACTGTCGATATCGGAAGTCCAAAGATAATAATAATAATGGCAGTAAATGGGAATGAAAACCTGGAATAATATTCAATTTCAACTCTTTGCGAGTCATATCCGGCATTTTTGGTATCGTCGATCAGTTTTTTTAATTGGACATTGCTGAGAATCTCAAGTCTTTGTTGTTTTACCTGCAGGTCATCGGGAGTAAATTTAAGCCCGGTTATCTCCATCTCTGCAAAAGAAGTGAAGTTTTCATTTAATTCGCTAAATTTTCTGACAGTACCGTTGAAGGCAGTCCATGTCCCTTTTTTAGGATTAAATACAAGTCTTTCGGCTTCAATTCTTTGAGTCATTTTTATAGAATTGAGTGTGTCGTAGGTTTGAATCCCTGTTTTATAAGCCTCAAGTTTCTCCGGATTAAAATAGAACATGTTGATGATTCTGTTGGGGGGATCCTGAAAAAAGAGATTGCTTATTGTGGAAGACTCGTTCTTTTTAAGATATTCTGCCTCAATCTGTGTTTTTCTCACATTTGCATTGGGTACAACAAACCCGCCAAAATAGAAGATAAGCCCCGAAATAACCACACATACCATAATAAAGGGGAACATGAACCTGTAAATGGAAACTCCACTCGACTTTATGGCAGTCAGTTCGTTGTTGCTCGACATTTTCCCCGCTGTAAAAAGGCCACCAAAAAGCACAGCAACGGGCGTCATCAACTTGAGTATTTCAGGCGTAAAAACGAGATAATACTCTAAAATTATGAATGTACCAACATTATTATCGATAAAATCATCAAGATTTTCCATAAGATCGATAATAACAAAGAGCAGAGTAAACGCCATCAATCCATAGAAGATTGAAAGTATAAAACTCTTGATGATGTATCTGTCAAGTATCTTGAACATCACCATCAGACTTTCTGAATCTCTTTGGCAAAAAGCGCTGGATCGAAGCCAGGTCGATCGTGGCATTATCGCGGACAGATCTGTAGAAAAGATATACACCCGTAAGGGCAAGTATAAAATTTGCAGCCCACATGCCAACAAAGGGGGAGACGAGTCCACGGTCAGCCAGTTTTTCCCCACCAATCAGGAACGACCAGTAGAGGAGGAAAAAGAAAAGACTTATACTTGCTGCTGCACCAAAACCACCTCTTCTTGTCATCATTCCAAGAGGGGCACCCAGCAACAAAAAAACAAGACATGCCGCCGGAATGGAAAACTTCTTCTCAACCTCAACCTTATAAGCATACTCCTGTAAGATTAGATAATCTATCGCTGTTAGAGTTGTTTCAATCGTTGAGAGTTGTTGTTTAACTTTTCCTTTTAATCTTTCGTAGTAAACAGGAGTTCCGGTGTCGCCCGCATTCATAGGAGGTAGAGCATTGCCTACAGAATCCCCATAAAAGAAGGGACTTGAGATTCTGCTCATGATTTGAACATGCTCGTGAAGAACTTTTTTTATACTGTCAGCCCTTAGCTCAAGGTCTGCAATCCCAAGTTCACGATCTGAACGATAATCATCCGTAATTTTCTTTAAAGAAAACTGCTCTGAATTCATCAGAAGCAGATGTTGCTTAAATTGAATTTTTCTATAAAGGTTGTTTTCTCCCTGTTCGTGAATTTCCCCTTCAAAGAGATTCATCACAAGTTTTGTACGGTCAAGATTAAAGTTTAATTCACCTCTTTTTGCAGTAAGGATATTAACCGATCCGCTTCTGCTGTTGTCATAGATTTTTACATTCATCAGTTTGTTTGAATCTTGTGTCACTTTTTCTGCAAGAATCGCATAACCTGATATCTCTGTCATAAAAACATTTGGTACAATTGAAAGAGCCGGACGGGTTGCCGTAATCTCCCACATAAGATTTTTGGTTTTATGATTTGCATCAGGAAGAATTTCGTTATTAAAATAGATAAGGAAATATACAAGCCCGGCTGCCAGAATCAACGGCAGAATTGTCAGTTTGTAGATACTTAGTCCCGCGGCTCTGATGGCGGTAATTTCGTTATTCTGGGATAACCCGCCAAACGCCATTAGAGTGGCAACAAGCACAGCCATAGGCACTACAAGCACCATCATCCAGGCAAGGTTGTAAACAATCAACTGAATAATCAGGGTTGTTGCAATACCTTTGCCAATTAATTGTTCAGAGAATCTCATCAAAAACTGGAGGATGAAAATCGAGAAGAGTGAGAATACAGAAAAGAGGAACGGTATAAAAAACTTCCTCATCACATAAAAACTTAAGATCATTAGTTTGGGGTATTGCCTTCGTATTTTTTCTAATGGTAAAACTGCTTAGTTTTGTAACTAAATGAAATTAAAATACTTAAATAAATATACCGATGTGAACTGCTTCATAAGCTATTATAAAACAAAGCGTTACAAGGTTTATGAAATTTGTGTTAAAAAGTTAGGTAACAATATAGGTAACAATTTTGATGCCTTTTCTTGTCTAATTCCCCAACATTCAACAAACTTCTTTGTAAATATAAATATCCATTTCCATTAAACAGCATCCATAAAAATTCATCGAATGACTTTTATTACTCTTGTTACAAAGTAACACTAAAAACAGCAACATATAAACAAAAAAGGCGGTTAATTCTCAACCTCCCTTTGTCGTGTCACTTTGCTTGTCTCATTTATCTACTGAGCAAATATCCTCGCCCATTGATCAGGGCTTATGTATCTTATATCTAATCGCAATACCTTTGTTTCTGATTCAACCGTCAAACTTACCATAATATAGTAACTATCAGTTTCAAAAGCTGTAATCAGAGTGGATCCCTTGTAAATTTGGTGTAACTTCTCCGCATCTGTTTCCGGTAATTCTTGAATTAACTCCGCTAATATCGGCTTCCCATGCATTGCAGTAAACTTCTGAGTTATCTCTCTGAATTTTTTTAGTGCAGCCTTTCCGGTGCGATTAAACAGTATAATGCCATAAACCTTATGTGAAAGTCTGTTCTCAGGCGTAAAAAAATAGCTGATGTTTGCCGAATCTCCATCAATTTTGGCGTAACTTATCATTATCCCGTTACCAAATATTGCTTTCGCTGTGTCGATCTTCTCAATCCTTATCACCTCCGCAAAAGTCTTGTTTAATGGTGGTACTGTTGTAATGCTTGTGATTTGTGGAAATAATGTTCCAATCAAAAGCATGATAATAATTAGTGTTTTCATTTCCCGTTACCTGCCAATCTGTATTTTTGTTATTACTCTTGTTACTTATATTATTTGCATCTCGGTTATTACAAAATAATACTAAAATTAACCCTCGTATTTCCCCAAATATTCAACTAAAGCGGTGTTCCTTGCATCTTTTATTTTCGTCTTTTTGACTTTCCACATTACCATCTTTCCAACATTCCACAAACTTATTCGTAAATATAAAAATTCAATTCAATTTAATGCCATCTGACAATATTTCTTTTTGGCGGTGTTCGAATCCCGGGGGTTTTTCCATCTGGATAACCCTTTTTATATATGTTTGAAATATTATTTTTGGTCGTTTGCGGTCAGGGGGTTTTGATCTCTCTCACCCCTTTTTATAGGGGTGTCAAAACTCATAATTATTCCCTCTGAAATTTCCTTTTTATATATGTCGGAAAAACTATATTTATCGGTTAAAAAGTGGCTGGGTTCATTCAGTTTGTGGGTTTGTTTCGGTCTGCTTAAAATAAAGGCTTCTAACGGGCGATCGGTGTTGATATGGTGAATTTATACGACTTTCAATTAATCGTTAAACCTTGGGCGGTATCTGATTGAATTTGTTGGGTGTTTACCATTCTCCTTGATATTCCTCTTGTTTATCGTTGTATTTTTCAAGTTCATTATCACTTGGCAGATATTTCCATGTAACCGGATAACCATCAAAGAGAATCAGACCGGTGTTGTTATCTCTGTCTTTGGTCAAAAAGTCTGCAAGGTCTTCACCTTTTTCCTTGGTGGTTTCATCAGCGATGTTATTCAGGTAGTTAGTGACCTGAATATTTAACATGAATTGTTTATTCAATTTTTCTGCTTTGTCCTTCCATTCCTTGGATGCTTTATCGTCTTTGGCTGTGTCGGGTATCAATGTGATCTGTCTCCCCTGAAGTAACTCCCAATATAATCGGTCGCTTAAATTCTGCTGCCCGCCTGTTGCCAAAACAATCTTATTATGAAAAAATACACTCGCAATTAAAGCGGTCTTTTCACTTTCAACAATAAGGACAGGTTTATCCGGTTCCACTCTTAAAATATGCTCACCATAAAAACAGGGTTTTCTTTTGAAGTCTGGCAGCTTCAATAAAGCATGTGCCCAATTAACAGCCGGTTTATTCAAGTTATCTCCCTTGAATCTTTTCCCTGTCTTTGGATTATCATAATACATGATTTTCCCGTCTGTCACTTTACCGGTGCCATCGATGTACCAAAATATACAACTGCCATCGATATACTTTGAAGTTCCCAACAAATAACGGGCGCAAACATAAACAGCGATATCCTCACCAAAACAGCGGCACAAATATAAATACAAGTTGTTACGGTCGTATTGATTGAGGCTTTGCCTGAGTAGTCTGGAATCGATATAATGGAATGAATCTGATTCGGGTCGCTTCGGTGATTTCAAATAGTTGTTCGAATTCGCTTGGCTGTTTGCCGGTGTTGTCAGTTTCCTTTGATCGGTCTGGGTTCCATATCTCTCGAAATACTCTTTTGGTCTGAGGTGGTAACCACAATTATTTTCCCTGTCGCATCTCCCAACAATGTCAGCAATATAGGTGCCTGATTCATTGTCAATGTATCTTTTGAATTTCCCTTTTTGATTGCATTGTGGACAGGTGTACCGGCGTGAACCTGTTTCGAGTGTATATCTGAATGAACTCATTGCGTAACCAAAATAAAATAGAATATAGAATACAATCCCTTATATAAACGTATTACTATATTTGAATATTTAAATTGATTTATAAATAGAATATATGCTTTTAACATATATAGGGAGAATGTAATACATATTCTATTTTTTAGACTGCTAATCATGTCCATCAAAATTCAAATTTGCTGCCGGTTGTTCCTGAGTTAACTGAAATATTTTGCCTCTACTGTCGTTGGGGTCTTTGCGTGAGATCAATTTTACAAAGTAAGAGGTTTTGTCAATCTTGAATTTTTTATCAAGAAGTTCCTTAAGTTTTTTTGTTATTGTTCCATAATTCCGGGTGTCATAAATGAAACATAATTTCTGATCTAATTCGCCATCATTTTTTAACCTGAATTCTTTGAATCCGAAATGTGAATGAAGATCGTTGATAATATCCTGATCGGTTCTTTTGGATACTCTAATCCCATGTTCCTCAATCTCTTCATCTTGGAGAACTTTGATAAAATAATCGGGGTCGTAACAAAAATAAAAAATGTCTTTTTCCTGTCCCTCTCTGTCCTTTTTCAATGCAAGTTTATAAACCTGTTTTTCATCAAAGAATTTATTCTTAACTTTGCTGATATAGTAATGGAGTGACGAGTTATTATCAATCAATGAACCTGTGTGACCCTTTGACTTTGTGGCTCCACCCTCGGTTTGAATTGCGTGGATGGTTGTAATAATTGTGCAATTCAATTTTGCCATTGATTCGTTAATCCACATAATAAAATCTTGATTAGACTTTGAGTCTAAAAAGTCAGAGACAAATCCCGTCACCACATCGATAATTAAGACTATATGAGTCTCTGGGTTCAACTGTCGGTATTCTCTCAAAAGTGCCTCTGTAGCATTTTTCATTTGGTGTCCGAATTTCCTGAGTGGTACAACTACAAGCCTTGGGGCAACTTCACTTTCCGAATAGCCTGCAACCTTCTCAATCAATTGGATTCTTTTAGGGACTGCATAACCTTCATTTTGTTCGGTGTCTGCAATTATCACCAATGAATCTTTATATTTCGGGTTAGGTCTGAATCCATAGAAATCAAATTTATTGTTTTCCTGCTGAACCATACAGGCTGCAAAAAAATTAATTAGCCGGCTTTTGAAACTCCCTGTGAATGCAGAAATATTACTTTGTTCATTCACCAAAAAAATAGGGTGATCTTTATAATAGATTAGTGGGTGAGGTTCCAATAAATTGCCCCTCGCAAGTCGATTGACTCTCTCGATTGAATCCAGTACCTCTTTAAGTAACCCTGTTGCAATTGCTCCCGGCTGTCCGTTTGTAATCTCTTTGACAATTTCCGATGTTGGACTGCTGTTGGTGTTTTGTTCCTGAGCGAGTTCCGGTTCATCAGTAACGAACTTCGTTACGCTCTTTTCCATTGATTCATCTATATACTGTGTCATCTAATTCCCGTTGTTTGATACAAGGGGGAAAGAATATTTAAACAGGCAGGAATTTTGTATATTTGCATTGCTTAAACATTTTTTCCCCTGTAGTTTATTAGTTCTTTACTGCAGGGGATTTCTTACCGACTATATACCCCAAATAAACTCCGAAATTTGAATCAACTACCAAAACTTCTACAACTCCATAGGCACATTGTTTTTTTTCACTTAATAGTTGAGCATGAGAATAAGCCATCTCACGGGCAACTTCGGAATTTTCATCTACAAATAGACCTCCCTTGTTCGGGTTCTTTGGTATTTTCATTATTGAACCTCGCTATATTTGCGGGTTTGTCTCATTCCATCGATAACTTCTTTTTTCGAGTAGAAATTTTTCCCGCCCATTTTCTTACAAGTGAAATAACCGGCTGTTTCCCATCTCCATAATTGTACCGGGGTCGTATGCAACAGCTCACAAACTCCCTTTGTCGTTAACAGAGTGTCTTCAGGTTCTTTGAGGTCGTTAAGGTGTGATGTCAGAGCGTTGTTGACAGTTTCGCATAACATTGCTTTCAGGGTCTCTTCATCAATGAGAATTAACCCATTGTTCATTGTTGGGGTGTTCTTTTGGAGTGTCATAATGTTCCTTTTGCCTTTTGTTAAAAAATTGACAATGGAAAAATATGGTTTGTATAGGGGTGTAGCAATGACAACATTCTAACAAGAAGTGTTAGAATTGTGTTAGAATTGTGTTAGTTCTTTGGCCTATAATTGGTTAGTGTGTTATCGTTTTTTTTATGAAATAATCAATTACAGCCCGAATATTATCCCTTTCCTCAACACTTATTTGTTTTGCTTTTTCGATGGCATCATATTTGATTGGGGATTTCTGTTTTTTCTGTTGTTTAATTTGGTTTTCCCATCTGTAAAAATTTGTCTTTATGGTGCTATATGAAACCGATTTCCCTTTTTTATCATAAAAATATTGGGCAACTTCTTCACAGAGTTGTTTAACATTTATTTGATCGTTTTTATCAATCAAATTAGAGACAGCATAACCCAAATACTGTCTTTCATATTTCCATTCTCTTCGAGTTGGTTCCTGTAACTCTGGCGGGTTGTTTTCGGTGGTTTGTGGCTGTGTTATTGGCTTCGGGTTTGATTTGAATTCCTGAAGGTCTTCTTCATATAGGGCGTAATTTTTCTTGATATCTTCCAATTCCCAAATATCGGTGTTTAATAGTCTCGGTTCTTGATCGAGTCTCCAATATTCCCTTACTGCATTTTTGAAATAAGGTTTCCAACAATCACTCCCAAACAAGTTCTTGAATTCTCCTTCATCAAATCTTATCACTCTCGAATTATCTTTAAAAACTAAATCGTAAAAAGGATGTGAATAGGGGCGTGACCTATAAGGTTCAAATTCTTCTTGACTGTCCAATTTTTTCCAATCCTCAATTATTAACTCTGTAAGCCTCTTTGAAATGTCCCTAAGTGCCTGTCGTGCTTTTGGTTCTGATCTTCTACTTAATACATATTCAAAGAATCGTTTGAACTTTACATTAGCGACAAATCGGATAAAAATATTATTGCTGTTATGGTCTCTGGATAGACTTCCAACATAATCACGATCGTAATCAACGTGGTGTTCATCGAGAACCGAAAAATATTCTTCAGGTTTCATGTGCTTAAACATTTCTTTTTAATTGTAGATTATTTGCTGTTTATCTTTTTGTCTGGCTTCTTAAATATCATTTACAAACTTCAGATTCGAATCCCCATAAATTCGCTTCATCTCTTTTGCAGCTTCTTTGTCGGTGATTTTCATGTACTTGGCTAACATCTTGTAATCTGAATGACCTGTTATCTTCATAATGGTTTCAGGCTTCATTCCTTGCATCAGGCTAAATGTTACAAAGGTACGGCGGGCGGTGTGGGTTCCAATTAATTCATATTTGAATTTGGTTTCTTCAATTCGCTGTGAACCTACAAAACTTATCGTTGTTACCTTGCTATCTATCTGAGCAAGTTTACAGATTTTTTTAATCAGGTTTACAACATTCTGGATTTTAATCCGGGGGAGCGGTGTTTTTTCTCCTGAATGCTTCATTAAGAGGTTGTAAGCTTCGGAACCCAAATTAATCTTAATGATCTCTTTTGTTTTCTTTGTTGTCAGGTGCCAAACATCTCCCTTAATATCTTCCCATTTGATATTTGAAATATCGGAGTACCGTTGACCGGTCTGGCAGCCAAATAAAAAGAGGTCTCTCACATCAGAATAAAGTTTGTTTCCTGTCAGGTCTAAATCCTTAATTTTTTGCAACTCTTCTTGTTCTAAGAAAATGATATCTTTGTGGGTGTTCTTAACGGAAAATTTCTTGAATTTCAAATTATTGTGTAACTCGTTACTGAGTGCCCAATTCATGAACCCTTTTAGAAGTTGAATGGTTTGACCTGCAGAGGTGTTTTTAATACCTTCTCCAGCCATAAACAGCGTAAATTTATCGTGAAAAATTGGGTTAATGGTTTCGAAAGTCAGTTTATATTTTGTTTTGGCTGTGAATCTGCAAAGTATTTTTTTAACGGCTTCCCGGGTTTTGTGAGTAGTTAATGCTATTTTGTTTTTTTGTGTTGTCAGATATTCATCAAAATAACCCATGAAGTCAAGTTCGGTTTTGCGTTTTCGTCTGAAGTGTTTTTGAAGGTGTTCCTTCATCTCTTGAAATTCTGCTGTTGGGTTCGATGCCAAAAAATCAAAATGCTTATTGGTGATCGATGTCCTGAATGAATCAAGATAGTTGTTCATTGCGGCGGCGCTCTCTGCTTTGTCTTTACCTTTGATTCTTACTCTTTGGGTTTTACTGTCCCATTGACTTCGATCAATTGTTAATTCAGTAAACAGGTATATTCTGGGGGTTCCCGTTTTGATGAAAACATGAGCGACAACAAAACAGAGGGGCGGGCGGGTTGATTCTTTGAGATAATATTTAATTCTTATCATGTGCTTAAACATTCCAATAAATTAAGGTAACAAACTTAGGTAACAAATATAATGAAATATATTGAAATATTAATGTTAATAGTTGTTACACAAAAAGTTCGAAAACAGCTTAAAAATTGAGGTTTAAGGGAAAATTGGACAACAGCGATTATATCGTTTTATACTAAATGAAATTAAAATACTTAAATATAGCAATTATAGCTTTAACTATAACAGCACTATTTTTTGAGTTGAGCCGGTGTGGCTCTCCTTCGGGGCTTGTAACCGGTTTTCCTGCCTGGTTAACGGATGGAAAATATTTCCCGAACCAGACTTCAGGAATGGCATTTATTAAAACGGATGAACTGGGCCAACCTGTCTTCATTTTATGTGATGATAAAGAGGCTTTTCATCTTCTTAAAGTGGTGGATAATGAGTTTTTTTTTCAATCGATAGTTATCGATTCAAGTATTACAGATACTCTCCCAAAGAAGGTACAACTTGATTTTGAAGATATTGCTTACGATAAATATACCGGAAAAGTTTTCGTAAGTATTGAGCCCTACAGCAGATACCGTGCACAATTTGGTATTTATGAGGTGATTTTTAAGGACAACAACATCTTTTCACTCATTGTTACTGGCTTAAAGAGGCTTAATATCACACCCAATACATTGTTTCGAGAGAATATACTTGATAATATTGGATACGAGGGGCTGGCGGTGGATTCCAACTACATCTATCTGGGGCTCGAAGGTATCAAAAGAAGTGAAAAAACATTTGATGGTGCGCTCATTAGAGTTGTTGATAAAAAATCTCTTAAGATTGTAAACACCATGTGGCTCGATTCACTTGGGATTAATACGATTACAGGGCTTGCTCCGGGCGATGATGGTACTCTTTGGGGGGTGGATAGAAACAGACTCAACTTTTTTAATTTAAAATTTGATAATAAATTTAAAGTCACGAATCTAAGAGTTTTTCAGATAACCAACTATATTCCTGACTATCATGCTTTCAGATATGCTGCGGCTATCGAGTCTATAGCTCTCGATCAAACAGGATTTGTTTATCTGATTGATGACCCTTATTCGCATGAATTTATACCTGTGAAGAATATTTTAAGAAAAATGGATGTAAAGACGGTGGACAGATTCGAAAAATTTGTTCCCATCATTTACAAATACAAGATCAACTAAGGATTGTTATGAACAATATAGAACAACATGTAAATCAAAATATTGATAAATATATCGGTGAGTTATCGGAATACCTTCGTTTCCCCAGCATCAGCACACTTCCCGAAAACAAAGATGACATAAACAGATGCGCCGCTTTCACTGCAGAAAAAATGCTTGAAGCAGGCTTGGACCGTGCTGAAGTGATGCAAACTTCCGGTCATCCCGTTGTATATGGTGAGAGACTTAGAGTTGAGGGTGCCCCAACTGTTCTCATCTACGGCCACTACGATGTTCAACCTGTTGATCCTGTGGAATTGTGGCATAGCGAGCCATTTAATCCCGTTATCAAGGATGGTAAAATTTATGCTCGTGGAGCAACTGACGATAAGGGTCAACTTTACATGCATGTTAAAGCTGTTCAATCAATCATGCAGACTGTGGGTGAACTTCCCCTGAATGTAAAATTTATTATTGAGGGAGAAGAGGAGATTGGCAGTCCAAGTCTTGAACCATTCCTCAAGGCTAACAAAGATTTGTTAAAATGTGATGTGGTAATGGTTTCTGATACAGCTCTCTTTGCACCAATGTTACCAACTCTTACCTACGGACTCAGAGGACTCTGTTACATGGAAGTTGAAGTTACAGGACCATCAAGGGACCTCCATTCGGGTACATTTGGGGGAGCAGTTGCAAATCCTGTGAACATTCTTGCACAGATTATTGCTAAAATGCACGATGAAGAGGGAAGAATTACAATTCCCGGATTTTACGATGATGTTGTACCGCTTACTGATCTTGAAAGAAATAAACTCGCCCAACTTGATTTCTCCGAAGAAGAGTATAAAAAACATCTTGATGTTGAAGAACTTTGGGGAGAAAAAGGTTATACAATCATTGAAAGAACCGGCGCAAGACCAACCCTTGATTGTAATGGTATCTGGGGAGGGTTCAATGGTGCCGGAGCAAAGACGATTATTCCGTCAAAAGCCTCGGCAAAAATCAGCATGAGACTTGTTGCAAATCAGAACCCGACAAAAATTGCACAACAATTTAAAGATTTTGTTGAAAGTGTTGCTCCAAAATCTGTTAAAGTTAAAGTCAGTGAAGTTCACGGTGCCGAGGCTTGTCTTGTGCCTTTGGAATCAAAAGCAATCACTGCTGCAACAAACGCTCTAAGCCGTGCTTTTGGGAAGGATACTGTTTACATCAGAGAGGGTGGAAGTATCCCTGTGGTTGCAAAATTTAAAAAATATCTGGGAGCCGATGCAGTGCTTATGGGTCTCGGGCTAAATACCGAAAATCTCCATTCACCCGATGAACACTTTGATCTCAACCATTTCAGGCTTGGAATTATAAGCTCCGCTTTTTTTATGGAAGAATACGCAAAGAAATAAGGAATTGTCTAAAATGAAGTTAAAATATCTAATCACATTTGTTTTAATCTATGGACTTGCAATATTTGTGGCTGGCTGTGATGACTCAGTCTCGGAGGATCCGACTGAAACAGGATCAACCGCAACCACTGAGCTTGTTGAAGATCAGCCGGATAAAGACCTTTCCATACAGGAGTATAACCTCCAAAAAAGAAAATCGATGACCAAAACCCGTTTCCCGGGGGATACAATCGATCTAATGGAGGCTGTGCTTAGGACCTACCCAAAAGGCAGTTATGTTATCGAAGAGGATATTCCCAACTCGGTTGGAATTCCACCTGCGGCTGTGATCTACCGTCAGGAGTCAGCGGGTAAACTGGTCTTTGCATTAATTGCTACTTCAAGAGAAGGACAGGAAAGAGACAGACTGATAGAATCGAAAAATGTTATCGGTTATGATCAAAGTTTTATTGACTACGATTCAACCCGACTTGGAACTGCCATGTTTTTTATGACAGGTTTCAAAAACGATGGAAAAGTATTTGGCCGGTTATGGGAAAAATATACACCCTCCCATGGCGGATTCAAATCGATATCAATGCAAAACTGGACGGCAAAAAACATTCCTTATGCTAAAATCGACTTTTATGCCCAGTTCAAAAATGCAACTTTCTATTTTAATTATTTCTTCATCAACGGCTTTGATAAACAGCCTCATCTGCTCAAAACTTATGAAGGAATTAATCAAAAAAGAATTATGACAGACGCCAATGGTGATAAATATCCCGATTATATCGAGTATGTTTTTGTTGATAACGATCACTACATTTCCATCATTGACTCGGTTACTTACATTTGGAAAGATTCACTTTATGTGAATACCCGGTACCCTGAAAAAGTAACACCGTACTAAACTTAACACCTCTTAAAACTGCCCGGAATTAATCCCTCCGGGCAGTAGCTCAATTTATTAATACGCCCAAAACAACTGATATGACTGATAAAATTTTTACCTCCATAATTCAAGATATATTGTCACAAAATGGCTATACATTCACACTTTTCGGAAACAATTACATAATTACAGAGAGTAAAAAGGGAAGTAAGGCAGATATACAACTGCTCAAAAATGGAACAGCGGTGAGGGATACTTCATCTTTTTCAACTCTCGAAATTAAAGGTAATGATGCGCTCGATTTTCTCAACAGGATTTCAACAAACGATCTAAAAAATCTTAAGCCGGGCGAGAGCATCAGAACTATTTTTTGTTCCGACAAAGGAAGAATTATCGATTCGGTTCTGTTGGTTCACGAAGGGACACGATTGATCCTTTTTGGAAGTGCGGGCAGTTCAGATAAGTTGACCAGATGGATAAACAGATATATTATTAGCGACGATGTGAATGTAAGAGATAACACAGGTACCTGTGGGAGTTTTGAGATTTATGGACCTCAAGCTCAAACATTTATTATCCTTCTTTCAGGAATTAAAGAAGAAGAGTCAAACAAAATTTATCATTTTGAATTTGAAGATAAATCATTTAGTCTGATTAAATCCCGGTTTGCAGATAAAATCGAAAAATATTTGATTTTTGGTGATCCCAGCGGGTTTGATAAACTAACTGCTTATATCCTCAATTACGATGGTCCTTTTTCTGTCGATTTTGTCTCTGAAACTTCTGTAAGAGATTATTACCTGGCAAAAAAACTTCCGGGTGTAAATGAACTCTCCGACTATTTTAATCCACATGAGATTAAGTTGATGACTGAAGTCTCCCTTAAAAAAGGATGTTTTATCGGACAGGAAGTGATCGCACGACTTGATACTTATGACAAAGTTCAGAAGCTCCTCGTAAATTTGGAAGTTGATCATAAATTTGATGGCATCCTGCCGGCTGCTCTAAAAGACGAAAATGGTGCAGATGCAGGGGTGTTGACCTCTGTTGCACTAAATGGTCACATTGGCTCTGTAAATGCTCTTGGGGTTGTACGCAAGGCATATCTTGAAGATGGAAGAAAATTAATTGTTGATGGTTCCACCGGTAAGTTTAATGCGATAGTAAAGGAACTTTAATCACCACTTTTTGTTTTCATAATAAACAATCATCGAGATAAATGAAAATATACACAAAAACCGGTGACAGCGGTGATACCGGACTCTTTGGTGGTAAAAGAGTTGGTAAAGACAATCTTAGAATAGAAACTTATGGTACAATCGATGAGCTTAATGCATTTATCGGATATGCTCTTTGTGAAATTCAGTCAGAAGACCTCAAAAACGATCTTCAAATAATACAAAACAGACTTTTTACACTCGGTTCCGACCTTGCAACACCATTTGAATCAGAACCAAAAAACTTTAAAATTCCAAGGGCAGAAGAAAATTTTTATCTTGATTTGGAAAAACAGATAGATTTCTACTCTAATCAGTTGGAGGAACTCAGAGAGTTCATCCTTCCGGGGGGAAGCAAAGGGGCATCACTTCTTCATATATGCAGAACTGTATGCAGAAGAGCCGAACGATTAACGGTAAACCTGATGCATAAAGAGGAAATCAACTTAAATATCGTTATATTTCTAAACAGACTTTCCGATTTTTTCTTCACTGCCGCAAGATTTGAAAATTTTACGACAGGAAGAGAAGACATAAAATGGAAAAAATAACTCCCTTTATTGGGGGTGAAACTGGCTTCGACGGGGTTGACAGGAGCCTTGGATTGCGTACCGTGTTATCCGTGGACACGTTAAACAACGGTAAAAAAACACCAGGCGAATCTTACGCCCTCGCAGCCTAATTAGTTAGGCTGCCGTTTACGCAGAGTTCTCGTATCAACTCTGTAGTGAACGCCATTTAGATACGATAGTCGATCCGATCTCCGGGTAGGTGAGGCGAATTAACACCGGATATTAGACGGGCGATCCAGTCAGACGGAGCAACCGTAATGAAACTAAAATTCTGACTATGTGCGTAGTATATTCTCTGAGCCTCAACTTCGGACGCGGGTTCGACTCCCGCCACCTCCACCACTTAAACCGGTAACTTATTATTTTGTAGTAAGTTACTGCGGTTTTTGTTATTCCAATAATGCAGTAATCCAATAATCCAATAATGTTAATTGGTTTTCAGATTATTGTGATAATTTCTTCTTTTTGTGAAGTTTTCTTTTATCCCCTCTAAGTTCACTTGATGTAATTCCTCATTTATTCTTCCGTTGTGTTTTCCTTTCTGGTCATAAATTTAGGCGTAATAGCCAACACCCACACAGGGGAGAGTACCTCCGGCGCGGGGTTTGATATTCGTAGCCTGATCGATTTGCATTCACTACCTACCCCCGAAGAGGGGTTTAATATTCGTTGAATCGTTCAACAAATGAAGAATTTGGCCCCGGAGGGGTCACCTATGGGTAGAGATTGAAATAAATGCAACAATGGCCCCGGCGGGGTCACTTATGGGTAGATGTCCAACAAATGAAGAATTTGGCCCCGGAGGGGTCACCTATGGGCAGAGATTGAAATAAATGCAACAATGGCCCCGGCGGGGTCACCTATGGGTAGAGATTGAAATAAATGCAACAATGGCCCCGGCGGGGTCACCTATGGGTAGAGATTGAAATAAATGCAACAATGGCCCCGGCGGGGTCACCTATGGGTAGAGATTGAAA